>Ga0209606_1001641_pt1 | contig 27103 bp, 16 predicted proteins | sample AD_UKC057_MetaG_FD_184412 | JGI IMG/M metagenome (GOLD analysis project Ga0209606, IMG submission 184412) | Active sludge microbial communities of municipal wastewater-treating anaerobic digesters from USA - AD_UKC057_MetaG (SPAdes) (version 2) | ecosystem: Engineered > Bioreactor > Anaerobic >...
TCGGCCATGGGCGTCACCCAGGGATAGCCCAAGTCACTGTTGCCGCCGTCCTCGCGAAGGATAATTTCCTCGCTGCCCGCAATATTGGCCGCATCGGCATCGAGGATACGGGCACGGATGCCGAACAGCGCATGCCGGTACCCGTAGACCAGCAGGATACGCCCATCAGGAAGCAGGGTGGCGCAGTGGGGGTGCCCCTGAAAACCGGCGTCCTCCCACGGGCCGAAGGTGTTACCGCCGTCAGTGGAACGCGCCACCGCCGTATGGTCATCGAAATCGGCTGTGCGCAAAAAGGCGACCAGGGCACCGCCCCGGGTTTCGATAAGGGCGGTTTCGTTAAAGGTAACCTTGGAATCGCGCGCGACAGGACACCGGTATTCCCAGGAAAGCCCCGCATCTTTTGAGGCCATGAGATGCACTTCGGTAAGCCTGGGTTCGAGACGGGACTGGGACGCCACCGCCCAATAGAGCGACCCGTCCCGGCCTTCCCACATGGGCCCGCGGTTGTAGGCGGGACATGGCTCCCGAAATACATTTTTCGCCTCATTCCCCGGCACGGAAGGGGGGATGACGGGGCCGGTCCAGGAATGGCCGCCATCCAGGGAACGCACCAGGTAACCGCCCATGAAAACAAAATCGCCGTGCCGCAACGTGGGCGGCACTTTTTCCGCGGCATCCCCGCGCAGCAACGCCCACCCGTAGCTGCTGCAGACAATGGCGCCGTCGCGTAATTGCGTCATGCAGGGGTCCTGGGAGCCGCCGAAAGGATGGGCGAAAATCAGCTCCGGTTCCGCCGTCCAGCTTTCCCCATTGTCTTTTGAACGCACCAGCACAAGATAACTGTTTGGGTCAGTATGGTTTGACCGGGGCTCTCCCAGGTAACGCCGTTCCGGCGCGCGCCGGAACGCCACCACCAGTTCCCCATCCGGACGCAGCACAACAGAAGGAAACGCGCTGTAGAAATGGTCATCCTGGTAGATGATGATATCCTTCTCTTTCACCAGGTCTTGAGCGAAAAGGAACTGGGAACAGCAGCACATGACAAGGAATACAGGGATAAAACCAGCGTTTTTGTACATTTCAGGCCTCCTGTGACGATAAAATTATGGGACGGGATAATCCACGTCTCTTATCTTTCAGTATACATTCCTGGCCGGCATTCTTCAAAGGAAAATCCAGGCGATTCATAAATAGTGCGCCGGAGACGTCCTTGATTCATAATGGGAATGGTGTAGTTCAGTGAATGTCCGGTCTATAGAGCACGCACCTCGGCAACCGCCTCCCTTGGAACGGCAAGTACCACAGAAAATACTGGCAGAAAAAAGCAACCGCCGAAGGGGCTGAACAGTCAAACGGAGCAGCCAGCAGGCATTGGTTTCAGCAAAGAAAAGGAACCCGATATGAATCTATCCACTCCCTCCGGCAAAATCCGGGCGAAACAGGCCCTTTCCCGGCGCGGTTTTATGGAGAGCGCCGCATCGGCCGCCACCGTCGCCCTGCTCTCGCCGCGCACGGCGCTGGGCACCAACGCCAACAGCAGCATCAAGGCGGGCATTATCGGCCTGGGCGGCAGGGGGCGCATGATCGCCTCCATGGTGCGGGACCACGGCGGGTTCCAAATCACCGCCGTGGCGGAGTACTTTCAGGAACTGGCTGAAGGGGCCGGCGCCCAATTCGATGTCCCGAAGGAACAGTGTTACAGCGGCCTTTCGGGCTATCAAGGCCTGATGGCTTCCGGTGTCGAGGCGGTGTTCCTTGAAACCCCGCCCTATTGCTTTCCCGAACATGCGATGGCCGCGGCGGAAGCCGGACTCCACGTGTTCATGGCCAAGCCGGTCGCCTGCGATGTTCCGGGATGCACCCGTATTGCCGAAGCCGGAGCGCGGGCGGGCGCGAAAGAGCGGGTATTCCTGGTGGATTTTCAGACCCGAACAGATCCCTTCAATATTGAGGTAATCCGGCAACTCCACGAAGGCGCCATCGGACCGGCCGCGCTGCTGACCGCCATTTATACGGACGAAGGCTTCGCCGACCCGCCCAGGACGGAAAACGCGGAAAGCCGCCTGCGGAATCTCGTCTGGGTAAATGATGACGACCTGGGTGGCGGATACCTGGTCAATGCCGGTATTCATGCCCTGGACGTCGCCTTGTGGATGGCGGATGCGCTGCCGGTCAGCGCCACAGGCGGGTCGCGGCGGACACGTAAAGACCCCCATGGCGACTCTCACGACATCTATTCCCTCACCTATGAATTCGCGGATGGACTGCTCCTCAACCACCGGGGCGAACACCTGCCCAACCGGCACGGATTCACGTGCGGTTGCACCGCCTTCTGCCGTGACGGCTATGCCGAAGCCGCCTATGAAGGCGAAGCGCGTCTTCACCCGAAAGAGGGAGAAGGTCCCGGCGGCACTATACACGGGCTCTACGAACAGGGTGCTCGCCGCAATATCGCCGCGTTTCACGACCGGATCCGGGAAGGGCGCCATGACAACAGCACCGTAACCCCAAGCGTAAACGCCACCCTGGCGGCACTCCTTGGACGCGAAGCGTGTTTGCGCCGCGGTACGTTCACCTGGACGGAGATGATGGCGGAAAATAAACGTATCGAACCGGACCTCGGCGGTCTCAGAAAATAGAAACAGAATCACTATTCGTACACGCCCGGGTAAAAACCTGCGGATGTACTATAATCCATGTGTGCCCAACAACCGGCTATGAACCGGCTACCTGTAATGACCGACCCGAACGGTCAGGGAACTACCATCATGTTCAAATTGATTTATATCTGCATATGCGTATCCGCCGTGAACGCTTCCGCTTTGGAAGAAGCATCGGTTCTCGCCTCGGGACTTGTCACCAGTCAGGACCTTTTCAATACTTCCATGCGGGACGGCGTGGCCTGTTACCGCATTCCGGCACTGGTCACCGCTGTCAACGGGGACCTGGTTGCTGTCATGGATGAACGCGTCACGTCCTGCGCCGACTTGGGCGGCAATAAGGACATAAATATCGTCGGACGCCGCAGCGGCGATGGCGGTATGACGTGGTCCGACCTGGAAACCATCGTGGACCATGAATTTGGAAAGTCCGCTTCCGACCCGTCCCTGATTGTCGACCGGGAAACGGGGGAACTCTTCCTTTTCTATAACTTCATGGACCTGGAAAATGAGGCTGATATTTATTCCCTGCATGTTATAAAAAGCCGGGACCACGGAAAGACCTGGAGCGAACCGGAGGACATCACCGCCCAGATTACCAGACCGGAATGGCGCACCGACTTCAAATTCATCACGTCAGGCCGGGGTATTCAAACGCGTTCAGGCGTGTTGTTGCATACGCTGGTGAACCTTCAAAGGGGATTGCATATTTTCAGTAGCCGGGACCACGGGAAAACCTGGGACTGCATAGATACGCCCATCCGTCCGGGGGACGAATCTAAACTGGTGGAACTGGCCGACGGCCGCTGGATGATTAACAGCCGGGTGAAAGGTGCCGGAATGCGCTATGTGCATATCTCCGCGGACATGGGTAAAAGCTGGCAGACCGCCCCGGAACCGGCGCTGATAGATCCTGCCTGCAACGCGAGTATCCTCCGCTACACCAGCACGGCAGACGGGCACGACAAGAACCGGCTTCTGTTTTCTAACGCCAAGAGCAAAAACAAGCGGAAGAACATGACGGTACGCATCAGTTATGACGAGGGCAAGACCTGGACGGAAGGCAAGACCATTTATATTGGCGATGCAGCCTACTCTTCCCTGACGGTCCTGCAAAATGGCGACATCGGGTTGTTGTTCGAAAAAGACAACCACAAAGAGAACAGGTTTGTCCGGTTCACCCTGGAATGGCTGACCGACGGGAAGGACCGCTACAAAACACCGGAAGCAGTAGGGAACAGTCCTTTACAGCAACGATAAAAATGAATCCCCCGTAAATCCGTTGGAGACCGGTACTACTGGATATCAGGTCAGACCCCGTGTTCCAGACCTGTCACATCATTTGCCCTGTAAAACATTCCCGTGACCAAAGAACATCCCCAACGTTCTTACCCTTCACGGCCGTACCGCTTCATCCTTCTCCATCCCCACCGCGGCAATCCATTGACGGGCATATTCCACCGTTTCGAGTTCTATGTCACACACGTTGCTCCCGAGAAAAATCATGCCCTCAATCCTGCCTTGCCGCAGCCATTCGCGCCCGAGCGCGCATTGCTTTTCCATCAAGTCCATGGGCATCGGGGCGCGGTTGCCGTAATCCCACAGATAGCAGCCGAGCAGTTTGCCCACCCCGGGCGCCAGGGTTTCAAGCTGTTCAAAACTGTGTTCCAGGTGATGCAGGTCTTCCGATTTCCAGGTCCAGAAGGTGATCTTGTCGCAAAGCGCCAAAGAGGATTGAACCGGCAGATCCAGTTGATGGCGATACAGCACCACGTACAGGGGACGTTTAATCTCATCGGCCTCCAGTTGGCCGCGAAGTTCTTGAAGCTGTTCTGTTGTAAGCGCCCCCTGTCCGTCAGGCTTGAAAAAGTCGTCCATGATAAAGCCGGTAATGTTTGGAAAGCGGTGCGCCAGGTCAAACACATGGTTGCGTACTTCCGCGTTAGTCTCCCCACCGGCACCGGTCATGGACCATACCACCCGTTTCAGCGGCCGCAGGGAGATGGCAAAGGGGTCGAAAGGCATTTCCGGTTCTTTATTGTACCGGACCATCATCAGGTTGGGCACGCCCAGGTAAAAGGCGCCCTCCGCGGGCGTCATGCGGGAAGGCCGGGGAAGGTTCCATTCCTTGTTGTGGGCGCCCGCCATTTGCCCCCATATCCAGAGCCGGTCCCGCACCGTCCGGTCCGCCTCGGATGCCGTTCCCGCAGCGGCGACCGTATTAAAGCCTGTCGCAACGGCCGCAGCCGCACCATAGTGAATAAAGGATCGTCGGTTAAACAGAACTGATTTCATTGCGTTGCTCCCAGAGGTAGTCTCGAACACTGCTTCTATCCTGTAATTCTAACACGGGCCGTGCCCGCAACCCAGTCGGTGCGTTTTTTGTTGAAGTTGTTTTTGTAGTACTTTAGCCTTGTTATTTATCCTGAAAGGATTGAACAACAAAGCCCAGGGTTGCGGTACTCCGCTACCCTGGGAACCGGCGCCACAATCCGCCTCTACCCTGAAAGGGTTACGTAAGTCTGCGTTACGTAACCCTTTCAGGGTAGAATAGGGAGATTGCCGTACATTCACCCAGGGTAGCGGAGTACCGCAACCCTGGGCTTTGATATGTAAGCCCTTCAGGCTATTCAGATTCAACTTCTTGTTTTTTATAGGCCATGTGGGCCGATAAGGTGAACACGGGCCTTGCCCTTAACCAAGATGTTATTCATGAAGACTATCACTAAATAAAACACGTCCTGTATCTGGCTGTACGTCAACAGTACTATCCCGGAAGACGCCTGAAGCGATGTATCATTTCCCTATGGTGGTTAATCCACCCTCTGCCCAGGGATACCCCCTCACCTACCTTCCCTCCAGCCAGTACAGGGATTGGAAAACGGCCAGGTAGATGGATTTCCCGTCATCGGAGACATGCATGGTTCGGTATATGGTTTTCCAGTCGGTATATTTTTTGGCGGCCGCGCCCGTGGTGAGATCCCATAAGGTGGTACGGGTATCAAAACTGTTGGCCGCCAGCGCATAGGCGCCGTTTTCGCTGAGCGTTATCGTGTTCCGCATGTGTCCATATTCGTCTCGCGTGTTGGATAAGCCCGGCTCGATGGTGTGCAGGTTCCGGCCGGTTCCGGCGTCCCACACCCGTATCAGTTGCGCTTCCGCCACCGTTACCACCCGAGCGCCATTGCCGATAAATGCGGCTTCCAGCTCGGGTTTACTGTTGGCCAGGTTGGTAAAGTTGCCCGCCAAATCACCCAGGTAATTCACAAAGGGCATTTTGATACCGAATACTTCCGGAGTGTGCACATGCTCGGAACGCAGTTGTTGCGGTTCCACAAAGGTATACAGCAGATTGCCGGTGAGGGTATCGTGCAGCCAGGCCTTACCACGCGTAGCACTCAACAGACGCGTGCCGTCCGGAGAAAAGCACAAGGAGGAAAGCCCGGCCTCCTCGGGAAACTCCAGCGGCGTTTCCGTAATACCCTCCTCCTTGATGCGGATTACTGTAAAGGCATCGTATCCGGCAAATACCGCAACAGTGCGGCTATCCTTAGCAAAAGCGGCAGAGGACCAATAATCTTCGAAGCGGGGAAATTCATAGAGCGTTTCGCCCGTGGACACCTGCACCAGTACCGTGCAGCCCTCCAGGGTGTCTTGTGTCGCCACATATTCGCCGTCGGGTGACAAGGCCAGGTGCCAGGCGTTCTCAAACTTCAAGAGCGCTTCGGAGCCGCCCGCCTCGAGAATCTCCCACTGATAGCCGCCGCGACCCTCGGCTGCGCCGCTTCCCGACAGCATCACGGCACAGCGCCGCATGGAAGCGCATGGGAGCATCCGGTGAAAACTGCGGGACGCCGACGGTTTCCATACGGCGACAATGCGCCGCTCCTCAAAGTTGATGGCGTGAAGGGTGCTACTGCCTTCCTTGCTTCGGGTCAGGGTAATCACATGGGGCGGGAGCACTTTCCAGACCTGTCCGGGAAAAAACGGGCCCCGGTCAAAAACCTTTCGGGGTACTGCCCCCTTTTCCACCGGCCAAAGAAAGTAATGGTGCTCCCCGTCATGGGAAACAACCCAGATGCGGCCCGAAGCGTCCGCGCTGACGGACTCCAGGAGAAATTCATGGTTGGGATGGTGCAGTGCCGCAAGCACCTTATCCTCCGCCGGATCCAGCATCCACAACCGATCCTCATTTTCGCCAAGTATCAGCACCGCCTTTCCACCCCGGACCACCTCCGGCTTCGCGCCCAGGGCTTCCGGCAACGTCACCTGGCGCAACAGCCGCCCCGAATCACCGTCCACCACCGTCAGGGTCTGTGGATTCTTGTCCTTAACATAGCGGTACAGCAGGATGCTCCCATCATGCAGGCGTCCACCATAAAGCCCGTCGCTGTAAGTGCCGATATCCCGCGTGGTATCGATTCCCAGGTCCCAATATACCAGGCGGAGGGCCTCTTTCGCCGTCCCGGTCAGTACAAGCGTCTTTCCCTCTTCCCGCCACTCCTGGGGCCGCAAGCCTTCCGGTACGCGGTACCGCCCGGCGCCATCGGGCGAAAAGAGCAGAAAGTAGCCCTCCTCAGCCTGCCTCCCTTCTGACTTGCCCCGGGCATAATGCAACAGAAACCAGTCACTGTCCGGCAGGACCATCCCGTACCGCCAAGGGTCGCCGCTCCGTTCCATGCGTTCCCAGCATATTTTCCCCGATGCCTTCTCCAGCACTACGGTCTTGGTTTGCTTCTCGCCTTCCCCAAACAAAATCACATGATCTTTCCCCTGGTGTTCAACAAGATACAAGTCGGGAAACGGCCAAGCCTCATACGTCCAACGCGTTTCCCCGGAATCAATATCATACGCGGCAAGAGTGGCCCCCTGCCTGGTGATGAACAGGTTCGCATCCACATCCAACCCTCTAAAACGGGGCGGGCCCCCCATGATAAACCGGGGTTGCTGCGCCGATGCCGCCACAGCGCATCCCAACGCCAGCAGCGCCGCAAGAAGAAAACGGATAGCAGACCTGTTCATAGATAATCCTTTCAGCATGGTCAGTATACAGGACGATAACAGAGCCTCCAAACCGGGCCACCGTTTGTTTTTTGTCCCGGTCTTATACGAATATACTGGTTGTTCATGGGTCACTTGTTCCCTAAAGAATTAAAGCAACAACACTTAAATCTTTAGTAGGCGTACCTTCCCAGGTGCGGCAGGGGGGAGGAGGACAATCCGAGGTAGTGCCCCCATGGCGCACCTGGGAAGGTACGCCTACTAAAATATTTGCATTAACTATAAAGGCCCCGCAACATGAAAATTCCAGCCCATGACCGAAGAACATTTCTGAAGTATGCCGCGGCCGGCACTATGGGTTTCGGCCTGCAGGAACAGGTCTCGCCTGCCGCCGACCCTGGTCTACTGGAGGTTCATGATAACGCTTCCAGGGAAGGAACAGAAATTCTTCAGGAGGTTGTTGTCCGGGTGGAGGCCCCCGACGACCCGCTTGTTTCCACGGCCTTCAATATGTTGAAAGACCGGGTAGAACTGCGCTGCCCGGTGAAGGTGACACGGGGCGCTGAGGGTGCTCAGATTGTCCTGGCGCTGGACCCGGGCCTGGCTCCCGAAGCCTTCCGCCTGGGCCCTGAAAACGGGACCGTGCGTATTACGGGCGGCGCGCCGCCCGGCCTCCTCTACGGTGTCGGGAAATTCCTGCGCACCAGCGGCTATGGGGAAGGGTTCCTGCCTTCGTCATGGACGGGAGTTTCCTCGCCGCAGGGCACCCTGCGCGGCATGTATTTCGCCACCCATTTCCACAACTGGCATCAACAGGCCTCGGACGCGGAGGTGTCCCGGTACCTGGAAGACCTGGCGCTTTGGGGCATCAACGCCATCATGGTCGCCTTCCCGATGATTAACCTTCAGGGCTGGGACGACCCGCAGATGGAGGCGGCCCTGTCCATGATGAAGCGGTACGCACGAGCCGCCCACGCGCTGGGCCTCCAGTTCACCACGGGACTGGGCAACACCATGTTTATCGGGACGCCCGACCACCTCCGGGCGACGCCGCTGCCGGACCCTACCCGGCGGCGCGGCAACAGCGGCCACCCTGTGTGCCCGAGCCTCGCGGAAGGCCACGCGTATATCCTGGACAATACGCGCCGCCTTTTCGAAAACCTTGCCGACGTGGGACTGGACATCGTGTGTTTCTGGCCCTATGACGAGGGGGGCTGCGCCTGCGCGAAATGCGCCCCGTGGGGCTGTAACGGGTATCTGCGCCTGTCTCGCGACCTGACGCGGCTGGGGCGCGAATATTTCCCGAAGCTGAAGACCGTCCTGAGCACGTGGATGTTCGACACACCGCCCGAAGGCGAATGGCAGGGCCTGGCGGACGCCCTCGCAAAAGACCCCGGCTGGGTGGATTATATCCTCGCCGATTCCCATGAGGACTTCCCGCGCTATCCACTGGACCACGGCGTGCCCGGTGGACTGCCGCTCCTGAACTTTCCGGAGATCAGCATGTGGGGCAACTCGCCCTGGGGCGGATTCGGCGCCAACCCGCTGCCCGCACGCTTTCAGCGCCTGTGGGACCAGGTAAAAGGTACCGTGACCGGCGGGTTCCCCTACAGCGAAGGCATTTACGAAGACATGAACAAGGCCGTGGTCGCGCAATGCTACTGGGACCGGGACCGGGCCGCCGCGGACACGTTGCGGGAATATATGGCCTACGAGTTCGGTCCCGGGGTAGAGGAGCAGGTACTGGAGATCATCGGCCTTCTCGAAAGCGCCGCCGCCACTTCGTATCGGAAGGAACCCGTGGACCCGGAGGCGGCGCGACGGGCCTGCGCGGCGGCGGAGGCCGTGGAGGCGCGCCTGCCCGATTGGGGCAAAAAGAGCTGGCGCTGGGAACTCTTGCGACTGCGAACGGTGCTCGATCGGGAACGCTTCGGGGGAGACGGCCTGGAAAGCCCTGCCGCTGAAGCCGCCCTGCTCCGGCTGATGGAACTGTACCATTGCCAACTGGAAACAGACGACCCGTACCACCATCGCGTGCGGCCGCCGTTGAAACGGGCCCTGTCCCGAAATGGTACGCTTTGACGCGTGTCATCATATTCGCGTCACATTACACGTATACAGACCTGCGTGAAAAGAGAAAAGCCTATGACCACCAAGAAGCCGGAAAAATCATGGATGGAGAACGCAAGAGCGATGGGGATGCCCGTTCCCACAATCACCCCTGAAGAGAAACAGGCTTTTCATGACGAAGCCGGATTCGGCATCTGGTGGGCGTGGGGCGTTGATGTGGTGATGCTTGCGGTGCCGCCCCTGGTAGGAGCGCTGTTCTTCGGCCTGACCGCGCGTAATTTCGCGGCGCTGGTATGGGCGGATGCCTTCGTACTGTGGTTGTTCGGCCTGGCCTACACGGCGGTGGACCGGGCCAGAATGATGGCCCTGCCGGCGGACCCGCTTCCGGCCGAACGGCGTTTTGCCAATCTCCTGGTGCGCTGGGGCTGGGCGACTGCGGCCCGTGTAGCCGAGGTGGAACAACAGATGAGTGGGAGCCGTCCCGGCCTGTTCAGGGCGGTAAAGTCCACCGTTGCCTTCGTGGCGCTCTACAGTTTCCTGCTCGTCATGATTGCTTTGATGATCGGGGTAACCTTCGATGAAGAAGGGCCTTTTGAATATCTGGTCGTGCCCCTGGCGGTACGAGAATCCTTTACGACCCGCGAATTGTGGGTCTTTGTCGTTCTTGCGGTGCTCGGCAAACTGCCTTACTTTGGCCGAAACCTTCTGGGTCGTGCTTCCCGGGAAAATAAGGGCGAAAGACTCCTGGCCCTTCTGGGCTTATCGGGACCCTCGAATGAATATGCCGGGTATTGTTTCGTGCATATCTGGGGCGTACTTTTCGCGGGCATTTTTGTCAGCAACCTGCAGGCGGGACGCATTACCGCAGTGCTGTTTATCCTCGTCATCGTTGCGTTCCGGGCGTTTGTCGCGTATTTCAGTGTGAATGAGCACCGGCTGTTTGGCTATCTCTGGGAAAAAGCGTCCCGCGAATCCTGATCTGACGCGAAAACCCTTATGTTTTAGAACCTTCCCAAAAGGTATGGTGGTATTGGCGGATTACAGGAGCGGGTTACGCGTGCGGATGCCCCCAAAACGGCCGAAATCCCGGTCGGCCGTCCAGATTTCCAACACGCCGTGCTGGATACAAAGCGCCGCCACACGCGCGTCATGCATTCTGGGCCCGGAGATACGGCTGTTCAACACCAGTGTGCGCAGGTGCCTCCAGTATCCGTCCGCTTCCCCCAGCAGGACAAGACTCGGCGATTCCAGCCAGGCTTCAACCTGCTCCACCGCGCGGGCAAGCGGCGTAGGGGGCGCGTAAATGCGCGGGTGCGTCACAATGGCGAGAAATTCATGGATACACGGCCAGGGAATGGCCCAGGGCTGACGGCCTTCCGCCTGTTCACGGATGCAGCGGTTGGCGATATCATGCCACGCGGCATCTTCACGATGGGCATACACCAGCAGGTTGGTATCAACGGCTATCATCCGCCGCGCCCTTCGTATGTAGTATTCCGAATCTGGTCCCAGGAGGACTCAGAAAATTCGGGTCGAAGTCCATCGCCCTTAAATGTGGCATTGCGTAATGCAAACGGTGCGCGCCGCGCATGCTCGGCCAAGGTGCGGCGTAATCCCTCTTCAACCAGGGCTTTAACCGTAACCTTCTCCTCTTGTGCCACACGGCGCACCTCTTTGTACAGGTCAGTCGCAATATCGATGGTCGTTTTCATATGGGTAACCATATCATAAAATATGGCAATATGTCAAGTATCTTCTGCACAGCGGGTGAACAATAGCAAAGGGAAGAAGCGGGGATGAGGACGCCCCGGTCTATTCTGTATGCCCGACGACTCAATTCAGTTCTGGAAAGATCAGGGTTTATGTCCAATAACCAGCATTTCAAAATCATCCGGCGTGAGCGGATCTTCCCGGGAATAGGCGCCCAGTTTCGCCCCGAAGAGTTCGATGGGGTCATACCCGAGGGTCTTCAACAGCCAGGTAATTTCACTCGGCACATAGTAGCGCTCATTGCACGCAAGGGTTATTTTGTTGCCGGAGTCATCTTCAAACTCGGTGATATTGAAATCACGAAAGGTCATCAGGTCGAAGGTGTTATTCTTATAGGCGGCATTACCCTCCTGCTTCGCTTCGGCGCAAAAAGCCTCCACGCTGTGGAAGAGGGGGAACAGGCCGTTAAGGGTGGTGAAGATAAACGTTCCCCCGTCTTTCAGGGACCGGGTAACGTTTTTTAGTATCGCAAAATTCATTTCGTCCGTTTCCATTAACGGGAATCCACCCTCACAAAGCATGATGGCCGCATCAAATTCCGCCTTAAACGGAAGGTTACGGGCGTCATGCCGCTGAAACTCAATGCGCAGGTTCTGTTCGGCCGCTTTTTCCCGCGCCCGGGAAAGCTGCGACTCTGACAAATCAATGCCTGTAACGGAATATCCCCGTTTGGTCAATTCAATGGCGTGCCGCCCGGTACCGCAACCGATATCCAGTATTCTTAGAGATTTGTCAAACTGAAATTCCTTTTCAAGGAAGTCACATTCCCCAATCGTTCCCTGCGTGAAGCACTCTTTATCATAAGTGCGTCCGTAGTTCTGAAACAGGCTTTCATACCATTGTTTTGTGTTCATAGAGGCTCCCGGGTAAAATTATGTGCTCATGTATTGGTCAGGCGACCCGTAGGGCCGCGTGGTTTCGGGTCATCATGATACCAAAATGAACCGTTCTCCACTCATGTGAACGGTAAACATGCTTCAGGCCCTTCGGACTTCCGCTTCATGCGGTGAGGACAGGGAGGCACTAATTGAGGTGCCTGTCAACTGAAGTCCGGTCGGCATGGTTATATAAGTACAGGTCAGGGAAGAGGCAGGCGCTGTATGTTCCCTTCCTGAAGTTATTGAAATCGCGGCAGTTCTTTACGCGGAAGCAGTCCTCGCCAAAGGACGCGCAGGAACGATTGGGCTTTCTGTGGGTTTACACGGGCGTAGCGTTCGAAAAAAACCAACAAGGTTATTTAGTGTCGAGGAAGGAGGCGGTCTCCATGAACCCGAATCGCCTTAATATTGTATTGGGCCTGTTATTACTGGCCGCTCTAGTGTTCGGCGTGCATCAGACCCTTACAGTAAAACGGCTGAAATCCATGGCCGCCTATGGGCAGTCCCGGGGCATTCTTATCGGCGGCAAGGAGTCCCCCGCACTAAGCCTTTCCGGTGCGCCGACAATCAGCGCCGGCAACAGTCCCAATCCCGGCAGCGCGGAACAGGACGGCCCGTCCGAAAATACCCCTGAGGTAAAAACACGTCCAGAACAAAAAGGGGCGGAAACTTCCGGACGCCCGGAGGTAACCGATGCAGATGGCAAAACAGGTAACAGTCCCGGGTCTCCTATAGCGGTATCCATCGGCCGGGACGGCAAGTTGCGCACCGGCATACCGCCTTGGACGGGTTCTGGAGCATCCCCGTCCAGACGGGCCACGCAACGAAAAGGACAGGACACGGCCGCCCGGCAACCGAAGGAACGCGACAGCCGGGAAGTTCCGGACGCGGCGAAATCACGGGAGTTGCTGAACCTGGCCCAGGAGATGATGCAGCAAGGCCGTTATGATGTAGCGGAAGAAAAGCTCGCCCAGAGCCTGGAAGAGGATGAAACGAACCGGATGGCCTGGCAACAACTGGCCCGGCTCCAGCATAAACAGGGGCTGACGGAGGCGGAGATCAACACCTATTTTGACTGGATGGAGGCCAGTCCCGGGGACGCGACGCCGTATTACCAGCTGGCCTCGACCTATGCGCGCCAAGGTCAGGACACGGAAGCCCGCTATTACCTGGGCGAATATGAGGCACTGTCGGGAAGCCAGACACACACCTTTTCCCAGGCCGCTGCCGTGTATCGGCAGCTTGAGGACCGAAGCGAGGAAGGGCGGGTCTTGTCCCAGTGGCTCGCGACCACGCCGGAATCCGTCGATGCGCGCCAGGCCTGGGCCGATTACAACCGCCGGCTGGGCGGGTACGATGTCGCGTTGACCCAGTATCAGCAGCTGGCTTCCCTCATGCCGAACAATCCCCGGTTATATCAGCAGATAGGTGATGTGTACCGCCAGTTGGGGGACTACGGCCAGGCCCAGCTGCAGTATGAGAACGCACTGAGCCTGCGCCCGACGGATACGGGCATATTGGGCCGCCTGGCGGACCTGAACTATCAGAACGGCGACCTCAACGGCGCGTTGGCCGCCTATAACGAAATCATCGTGTTGGAGCCCGGTTCAAACGCCGCGGAACGTGCCCAGCGCCGGGTCATCTCCATAGAAGAACACCTGCAGCACGCCGGGACCTACCCCGCGAATTGAGGCGCGGTCATTCCGGCGGCAGGCATGACCAGGCAGGTTGGGCGGTCCACGCCGCGCGCCCGGAACCGTTCGCGCACGCGCACCAGCGCCGCTTCCAGCGTATCCGCTTTTTCCGCGCCCGTCAGGCGGGCCTCCGCGTCCGACATCCGGGTAACCAGCAGGGTGCGCGGGCCTTTCTGCAGGGTGGAAAGCGCGGTCTGCCCGTTAATATCGGCCTGACGGCGCAGCGCCTCAATAACCGCACCGGGCGAACCCATCTCCAAATAGCGCCGGTATCCGGCGCCGCCGAGGCCTTCCGGCGCGGGGGCATACAATACGATAAGTCCTTCCGGTTTTAGCGCCGCCCAGGCGTTCACCAGTGCCTTGTGGCTTTGGATAAAATTGGGCGCGTCCGGTATGGCCGCCACAACGAGATCGGCCTGCTCCCGGATCGGGATGCAATAGGTACGCCCGGCCAGGGCGCAGGCGGCCCGATGTGCCGCGTCGAGTTCTCCGATGAACAGGCCGCCAATGGCGCCCCCGGTAGTCAGCACCGTGTTCAGAATAAAATCCGGAGGATGCAGCCGGGCAGCCTCAAGTAAATCTTCCGCCACCGGGTTACCGTCAAGTGCGCCGATGCGCACCGCCGGGTCCAGCCGCGGCGCTGTGGGATGCAGGTTCAGCGTATGGTTGCGGGCAATGGTGGCCGCGCCGGACAGGCCCGGCACCAGCGATTTTCGGCCGCCGCCGAAGCCTGCGAAATAATGGGGTGCCGCCGTCCCGGTCAGGATCAGGCGGTCGCATTCACAGGCGCGGCGGTTCAGATAGACTTGCGTTCCCCGGCTCGTGCTCCCCGCATAGAACAAATTTCCGGCATCATAGGCGTCATGATTATAACAATGTTTCCGAAAACGCCCATATACCGCCGGGCCCAGAATCCGAGCCTGTTCCTCTTCCGTGGCCGGGCGGTGCACCCCCAGCGCGAAGAAAAAGGATATACGTGCCGTCGACACCCCCTGGCCCTCCAGATGCAGGATCAGCCCGGGTATCACCTGGTCCAACCCCGTTTTGCGGGTTGCATCCGGCACTACAATGCCCACACTCTCATGGGCTTGAAAATCGGCTCCGGCGGGCCCCTCCATGCCAACGGGATGGCGCAGCGCATCGGCCAGGGCCGTCTCAACATCCTCAAGGGGTTCAAGCGGGACCGGAAGCAGCGTACCCAGGTGATCCACCCATCCCGGCAGTATCGCTTCAAGGTCCGAACCCTGCAAGGGTGACACCGGGGTCATGGCGCACCCGTACCGATGGTGGGGGCCGCAAGGCGCTGCGCAAGCTCGGCCAGTTCCTGAACGGCGGAGGCCGTTATGGGGATGCCTAGAAATGCCGGGGTCGGATCCGCCAGAAAACGGCGCAGGTAATCCGCCAGCCCGGGATGGGACCCCTCCGAAAGCAGTTTCCAGAACCGTGCCAGGTCAGGTTGCCGGCGCAGGGCGGGAAAACGGGACGGTTCCTCGAGCATGCGCGTAAGGAGCGGTATGCCCGTTTCCTTTTCCAGGCCAGCGACAAAAAAAGCCTCTTTCTCATCAAAACTGGGTATCAGCGCCATCTTAGCGCCATTTTCTTGTTCCCATTCCCGCGCAAACACCGCTTCATACAAAGCGGCTCGTTCCGCCATGGGGGCGCGTCCTGCAAGGGCAAGACTATGCCAGGCGTATTTGGCCAGCGTGTCAGCGGGGACGCGGGGCGCCGCGTCAAGGGCCAGTTGCAGGGCCGTCGCGGCCTGCTCCGACACCAGGAAAGTCGCCAGCTGCTGTACAACGGGCGCGGGTGACAACGGCGCCGGGCTTTCCGTTCCGGATGAGGCAAACCTCGCCGACAAACTTTCAAGGGAAAGGGAGGTTCCCGGCGCATTCAAAAGGAAATACAGGGCCGTCAGGGCATCTTCCTCCCCATGTTCTTGAAACATCAGGCGCCATGTTTCCATTCGTTCCGGCGGAAGCGTCCCGGCACGGACCGAACGCACATCGCACAGGCATTCCCACACCAGGGATGCGGGGACCAGGCATCCGCTTGCCGGGGGAAAGTCTATTTTGGACACGCCGTCCTGTTCTATTTCCGGGAGGTAACCCTGGCAAGGGAATGGCGCGGCGGGTAGATAATTGCCACCGCTTTCGGTAAGCAACAGTAGACCCCGGCTTTCCACTTCCGGCATCCAGCCGGTGGCCACAATACCTTCAAGTCGCAGGCGCGGCAACTTGACCTGCGGGCAGGTCTGCCGCACCGCCAACTCGGCCTTGTACGGTACCAGCGGCGGGGCCGCCCCATACTGGATGCGGCGCGCATCCGAGGCACGCAGCGAATGCTCAAGGATGTTGATTTGAACCCGGGCCACCACATCATACGATGCGGGAATCATGGCGCCCGGCCCGAGAGGCTCGTCCGCACCGGCGCACCACACCGGGACAGCCCAAAGCACAACAAGGAGCGCCACAATCCCAAGGCGCATCACGGCGTTAAGTCCACTCTGGTTCGAATACGGCGGCATCAGCATACCCTTGAAAATGGGACGCGCGCGCGGGCGCGCGACCCGGTTGCGCCGGAATCACCGCGTCCGCCCGGAAAAGAGACCGCACATCCCGGCAGGTCACCACCATTCATCATGACGAAAAGCCCCGCTAAAAATCAAAAGGGGAATCGTCGGCGTTGGGCGGGGTGGTACTGTTCAGCATACAGATGCGCCACACCTGCGCGAAGATGATGACATCCAGCATCAGGATCGGAATATCCGTAACCGCGTACAAAGCCAGCGTCCAGACCCGGTCCGGTTCCAGAAATGAGGCACGCACGCCGAGCAGCACATATTGGAACAGGCCCACGCCCAGCGATTGTAAAGTCAACCGGAAAAAACGGGTCAGCGGCGCAAGCGTTGCGGGAAGGTCCGGCCAGCTTAGAGCCCCCCAATACATGATCGCCGTACCCAGCGGCAAAGCCGCCACATGCACCACCATCAGCGCCAGTTCCAGCAGGGAAGCAAGGTCCTCCTGTTCCAAAAGAAAAAAATGCCTGTGGATATCCGCAAGCATGACCAGAAAGAGATTGATAATCAGCCACGGCATGAAAAAGCGCACCAGTCCGTCACGCGGGCCGCGCCATTTCCACATGGGACGGGCGATTGCGGCACCCAACGCGGCGAAACAGACCGCCTGCACCAGGCTCGAAGCGCACGCCAGGTACAAGGCAAACGCCAGGCGCGCCAGCGGTTCCCACGCCAGCCCGTCCGGCAGATACACGACTCCCCGGTATACGGCCGCCACGGCCAGCGAAGCCGCCACATAGCAGCATACCGGCACCGCATGGCGGCGCACATCCGCGAGGGATTCGGAAAGAAGTGTATTCACTTGGACATTACCTCAACATTCATATCACGTATTGTACTTGCCTGGGGCTGCCCCCTAAAAACCGGCAGACGGATTATGAAAGGATGTACCCCAAAAAGGGATATAAAAGGACATCAAATACCCGAAATAATTCTGTGACGCCAACACACAAGCCGCCCATGCCACGTCGGAGCGGCGCTCACAAAGAAGGATTATTGCCTATGGGTTTACAATATAGCCTTCCTTTTCCAGGGCGCTTTGCAGTTCCGCCTTGGATATCCCCCGAAAGCGCAGGGTCTTCTGCGGGTCTATAGCCGTCAGGTAGCCGGACCACTGGCGCTGATGCTCCAGCTCCGCAATCACGAGCGGATCGTCCGACTCCACCACATGGCAGGTACGCAGCCGCACCTGTTTCGCCGTGCCACACCAGTCGCCGAGCGTTTTCAATACATTTTCCGGCAGCGGCCCCCGGTTGTTATTCAGCAGGAAGGTAATAAACACCTCCGGGGAATGGCCCTGCTGCATGGCGCGCACAAACGACTCCCGGGTCAGCTTGAAAACGGTTACCGGGCTTTCACTCACCCTCAGGGCGAAGGTGTCCAAGGGCATGGTCAGCAGCGGATCCATGTCCTTCAAATCCGCCGCCACCTCGTAATTAGGCTGCACCACAACGCCGCCCGTCCGTGCGGGATAGCGTTCGCGCAGGTCCGCCGGAAGCGTTCCCGACAACAGCGCCCGGCCCAGCGGTGTAATCCGGAAACAGGGCTCGCCGCCCGAAAAGCCCCGGGCTATCACCCCGAGCCAGAAAAAACTTTCCTCCAGCAGCCGGGCCAGCCGCGTTTCAAGCAGGCTGCCCGAGCCGGGCGTGAGATACTCAAAACCTGAACCGCGTTGCTGCAGCTGCGGCGCATCCGAATCGCTCGAGAACGCCCGCGCGTGGTTGATAAAATCCACCACCGTATACCAGGCATCGCGCTGCAATTCCTCCGCTGCCCGTTCCAGCAGGCTGCGCGCAGGCGCCAGGTCGCTCTGCGACGTAAACCACCTGTAAAGCCTCTGGTGCCGGTGAAGCCGGTCCAGCGCCAACAGTGCCTCCACGTCGCCCGCCCTGAGCGTATTGTCCACCCGGGTAATCCAGCCAAGGCCCTCGGCGGCCCAAAGGCAGGTATTCAGCGAGGGTTCCTCTTCCTCTGAACGAATCTGTTCCAGCCGGCGGCGGTCTTCCCGGAAAAGCTCCCCGTCATTGCGTAGACGCACCGGGTGCGCCGCTATCGATGCCGTCAACCGGCAAGCTATGTCGGAAAAGGAAAGAGCTTCCTCGCTTTCCGATTCCACCCCGTGCACCGGCGTCAACCGGAGCGGCGCATCCGGCGCCAAGGCGTTCGACTGACGGCGGTAATCGCGCACTTCCTTCAGCAACGCCGCCGCCCGCACAAGGCGTTGTTCCCCGTCAAAGCGGAATAACTCGAAACACGCGCATCCCTGAAATAGCTCCGTAAGCGCTTTTTCTATTTCAAATTCCGAACACCGATGCACTGCGTAAATCTGTGACACCGACTGAATCCCGTCCCGGGACTGCCAGATACCGTCAAAAACTTCAAGGGCCCGTTCGGAAAAGTCACCCCCCGCAAGATAATCCAGCACCGACTCCGGGTAATGGTAAATCTGCCGTATCGCCTGCTCGGCGATTTCCCGTTTCGAAAGGCCGTCCTCCAGGCCGAGCCGTTCTTCCAGCGCCTGCAGCGAAATGTCTGAAAGTCCCCGTATATGCTGGCGCAGCGAAGCCACATCCCCGTGACTTTCGAGTCCCTCCAGAATGCGTTTTATCACGCCGTGCCCTTCCGGCACCAGGCGTATCCGCGTCAGGTCCGTATACAGCAACTTGGGATGGATATCCACCAGGTACTCCACCTCTTCCACCGGCAGGTCCAGTTTACGCGCAAGAAAACGCGGCGTCAGCCCGGTGCGACTGTTTTGCGCCAACTCCCGGGCAATGAGAAACGTCGCGCGGCTCATGCCTTCCAGGGATGCTAATAGACTCGCGCTATGACGCATGATTTCCTCGCTGCGGAATGAATATCCAAACAACAATACCAATGAAAACGACCTTCTATTATAGGAAAAAAAGGCCGGGCGGGACAAACACAAATCGGGCCAATCCAAGGACGTGTATCGGGTGTAACCAGGGCATGGAGGTGAGGGCGCATAAGCGTCTGAGCGGATACTGCCTTACACACCCCGATTTTCTTACCCCTCCAGCGACTCCCGCTTCCAGGCGAACCGCGGGAAGAAGAGGAAAACAATCCTGCATTGTTGCGGTTGTTATTTCAGCAGGTCAGCCAGGATGAATTCCGCCTGTTTCATGGCGCCGGGCAACGCTTCCACGTCTTTGCCGCCGGCTTGGGCCATGTCGGGCCGCCCGCCGCCGCCACCACCCACCAGCGGCGCAAGGCGCGAGACAATGTCCCCCGCGCTGATGCGTTTGGTCAGGTCCTTGGTCACCCCGGCGGCAAGCGCGACCTTGCCCTCGCTGTCGCTACCCAGCACCACCACGCCGGAGCCCAGTTTGTCCCGGCATTGGTCCAACAGGGCGCGCAGGCTTTTGGCGTCCATATCGGCCAAATGTGCCACCAGCGTTTTCACCCCGTGAATTTCCTTGACCTGGCTCATGAGGTCGGCGCCGCCGCCGCCGGTGGCTGCGGCCTGTTTCCATTTGTCCACTTCACGCCCGAGCCGCTTGTTTTCATCGATAAGCGCGCGGAGACGGGTTTCCAGTTCGTCGGGGCGCGCGCTAAGCAAGTGGGCGGCGCCCAGCAATTGGCGTTCGCGGGCCTGCACGACTTCAACAGAAGGTTGCCCGCACACTGCTTCAATGCGCCGCACGCCGGCGGCCACGGCGGATTCGCTGAGGATCTTGAAAAAACCGATGACGCCCGTGCGCGGCACATGGCAGCCGCCGCACAGCTCTTTGCTGATACCTTCGGCCTTGACGACGCGCACGATGTCCTCGTATTTTTCGCCGAAGAGGGCCATGGTCCCTTCGGCCCGCGCTTCGTCCAAAGGCTTATAGGTGATGTCCACGGGCACATCGGCGCGTATGGAGGCATTGACTTCCTGTTCGACGTCCTGGAGCCGGTCCAGGCCGATGCCTTCAAAATGGGAGAAGTCGAAGCGCAACCGATCGGGGCCCACGTAGGAGCCCGCCTGGTGCACATGTTCGCCAAGGGCGTTGCGCAATGCCGCCTGGAGCAGGTGCGTCGCCGTGTGGTGGCTTTCAATCCGACGCCGCCGTTCCTGGTCCACCTGGGCGGTCATCTGATCCCCGACCCCCAGCGTGCCGTTGGTAACGGTGACGCGGTGCAATACGCTTTTTCCGGCGAGACAATAAACGCTGTCCACACGCGCGGTGACCGAAGTGTTTTCCAGCAGGCCGATGTCGGATACCTGGCCGCCGGATTCGGCATAGAAGGGGGTCTTGTCGAGAACAATTTCGGCGGAGTCGCCCTCTTGAAGCATCTCCGTTTCACGCTGGTCCTTGAGAATGGCCAGAATGCCGGCCGGGCTCGTGCAGGTATCATAGCCGACAAATTCAGTATTGCCCAGGCGTGTGTGCAGTTCCCGGTATACGGGCGCCACGGCCTGCTGGCCGCTGCCGGCCCAGGCATTGCGCGCCTGGTCGCGTTGATGTTTCATGGCCGCTTCGAACCCCTCCCGGTCTACCGCGTAGCCACGTTCTTCCGCCACGTCGGCAGCAAGGTCGAGAGGGAACCCGTAGGTATCATGCAGTTTAAACAGGTCATCACCGGGAACTACGACAGCGCCGGACCCTTTCATACGCTCGAAAACGGTTTCCAGCAGTTCCATGCCGCGCGCCAGCGCACCGGCGAACCGTTCTTCTTCGGTGAGGATGACTTTTTCGATGCGGGCCCGCCCTTCGACCAACTCCGGGTACTGTTTTCCCATGAGGTCAATGACGGTCTGAACAACGACATGCAAGAACGGCTGCTCCAGGCCCAGGTCACGGCCGAAACGGGCAGCCCGACGCAGCAGCCTCCGAAATACATAGCCGCGCCCTTCGTTGGAGGGAAGAATCCCGTCGGCAAGCATGAAACTCACGGCGCGGGCATGGTCGGCAATAACCCGGTAGGGTACCGGGTTTTGCTCATACGGAATTTTCGTCAGGCTGCGCGTTGCCTCGATAATGGGGAAGATACCATCCGTATCGAAGACGGTTTCCTTGTGCTGCAACAACGCCGCAAGCCGTTCGAGCCCCATGCCGGTGTCGATGCCGCGGTTTTTCAGGGGTGGCCGCGACCCGTCCAGCTGCTGGTCGAACTGGGGAAACACCAGGTTCCAGAATTCGAGAAATCGTTCATGGGGATCGTTTTCCAGCGTGGCGTTCGGATCAATATGGGCTCCCCGGTCATAGAGTAGTTCGGAACACGGCCCGCAGGCGCCCGTGTCTCCGGCGGGACCCCAAAAATTGTCCTTGGCGCCGAGGCGCACGATCCGTTCCGGCGGCAAGCCGATTTCTTTTCCCCAGATAGCGGCGGCCTCATCGTCTTCCAGATACACGGACACCACCACGGACTCGGGAGAGAACTTAAGCACCTGGGTGGTGAATTCCCAGCCCCATTGAATGGCTTCCTGCTTGAAATAATCCCCGAAAGAAAAATTGCCCAACATTTCGAAAAAGGTCAGGTGCCGCGATGTCTTGCCGACTTCATCCAAATCGTTGGCCTTGCCGCCGGCACGCAGACATTTCTGGGACGTAGTGGCACGCCGGTAGGGCACGGGGACTTCCCCGGTGTAATAGGGCTTGAACTGGACCATGCCCGCGCTGGTAAACAGCAGAGTCGGGTCATTGCTCGGCACAATCCGGTCGCTCTTTTCAATAACATGGCCGCGTTCGCGGAAGTACTCCAGGAAACGGGCACGAATTTCATTGCTCTTCATGAATTACTCTCCATTTTGAAGGTGGGGCAAAAATAATAGCAAAATCAGGGCGTTAAACGCACCTTATGCGGGAAGATCATGCGGCCCGAAACAGGAAACCCTGGCCGGCGGTCAAGATTTTCGTACGGGACTCATCTTGATGTTGGCCAGGAAACTTCGGAACCAGGCGTTGAAGTCTTCCAGCAGGCCAAAAAAGATGGGCACGACAAAAAGAGTCAGTATGGTGCCCGCCACGAGCCCGCCGATCAGCGCCCGGCCCAGTCCGGCAAAGGTGGCCGAACCGCCCGTCTGAGCCAGCGCCACCGGCACAAGGCCGAGGATGGTGGTGATGGCAGTCATCATGACGGGTTTAAACCGATCGCGGCCGGCCTGGATGATACCCTCATTACGGTCGCCCATGGCTGCGCAGGTGTGACGCATGTGGTCCACAATCACAATCCCGTTGTTGACGATGACACCGGCCATGAGGATACAGCCGATGAGAGAAATGGAGTCGAAGGGGGTGGAGGTAAAATAAAGCACCCAGATGGCGCCAATGCCCGCCAGGGGCACCGTGGTCATGATGGAAAAAGGCAGTACCAGCGACTCAAAGAGGGCGCACATAACCAGGTAAATGAGGATCACGGCCATCAGCATGGTAACGGTGAAATTGGCGAGGTTCTTCTCCAACTCGTCGAATTCATCGCCGAACAGGAATTCATACATGGGCGGCAGGTCAATACTGTCCATGAGTTCGCGCAACTGCTCTTTCACCGCCATCAGGTTCCGTGTATCGGTGCGGGCGTACACGCCGATGACATTTTTTCCGTTCACCCGCTTGATGCGGCTGGGTGCGGGCGCTTTCGCGTAGTCGGTGAGCTGGTGGAGCGGCGTCAGCTGGCCGAACAGGCCGGGCAGCGCAATGGTATCCAGGTTGGCCTGGGACTGGCGGTCCTCTTCGCGGAACTGCGCCCAAACCGGAATCTCGCGGCCGCCCAGTTTCAGGTAAGGCATACGCACGCCGCGCAGAGCGGCGTCCACCGTTTGGGCGATGATCATGGGCGTCACCCCCGCGCGTTGAGCGAGCGGCGCGTCAATAATCACCTGCACCTCCTGGCTTTCCTGTTGTACCCCCAGTTTGATATCGCGCAGGGATTCTATTTTGGCCATGGACTCCGCAATGTTGCGCGCATAAACGCCGAGCACTTCCGGGTCATCGCCGCGAAGCATAATGTTGACTCCCCGTTCCGCGCCGGGATCGCCAACATCCGCCGTGAAGAGATTAATCCGCGCCCCAGGTACCTGCGCCGGCAGCTTCTGCGACAGAATACTCATTACCTGGTCCGTGGTAAATGGAGGGTCGGTCCCCTTGGGCCCGTCGTCTTCCGTATAGAGATACACATGAATCTCGCCTCCGTCGCGCCCGTGGCGCGTGAGCAGATATTTCACGCCCAGGGTCTCGCGCAACAGGTCAATCTCTTCTTCCAGCCGTTGGAACAAGACGGTGGCCTCTCCCATTCCATAATTGGACGCGAGGTTTACGCTCACAGTGATTTCCCGCATATCCAGTTTCGGCAGGGAACGCATGCCCACTTCCTTCATGGGCAACCGCACCGTGATAACAATAACCAGCAGTACCGCTGAGATAAAGATGAACCTCCAGCGCAAGGATGCACGCAGCAGGGAAGCGTACACGCTGACCACGGCTTCCACCGTATTGCCGGCCCAGCTCAGCAGCCGGTTTGGCCGATCGTCCTGCCGTGTGATACCCCGCCGTTCGGACCGGTGTTCAAGCATGCCCAGAATCAATGGAATCAGGGTGAGGGCAACAATTAAACTGCCGCCCAATGCGGCTACCAGCGGTTCGCCCAGTTGCTCCATGAAGACGGACATCTGGCCCGCCTGCATGTAAAACATGGGCAGGAAAACAACGCATGTAGTCGCGGTGGATGCAACAATGGCGAGGTTGACTTCCTCGGGCCCCTTGATCAACGCTTCCCGGATAGGCAAACCGAGAGACCGATGGCGAAGAATGTTTTCCACTACCACAATGGAATTATCCACCAGCATGCCCACGGAGATGATCATAGATACCATCGTAATGATATTGAGCGACATGCCGGCAAAAAACATGAACACCAATGCAAATACCAGTGATGTCGGGATGGAAAAGGCCACCAGCGCGGTGGGAACCAACCGGTGAATGAAGAGCAACAGCACCCCGATTGCCATCACCGCGCCAAAAAGCCCTTCTTTGAACAGGTTGTCCAGCGCTTTGATGATGAATACGGACTGGTCGAACAGCGGCAGCACCCGGGTGTTGGCAAAGGTGGGCGTCTGGACCAGCATGTCCAGTTCCCGGCTTACCGCCTTGCACACGTCCACCGTGTTGGATTGCGATTCTTTCGTGACCAGCAGGACCAGGCCGTCCGTGCCGTCCAGGGTGACCCGCTCGGTTTCCTCCCGGGAACTGAACTGAACGGAAGCAACATCGCCCAATTGCAACCCGTTGGGCCCGACTACAATGCGCGCGATGTCTTCGACACTGCGGTATTCCCCCTCGTACCGCACATAATAACGCGTCGATTTGTCCGTCAAATCGCCCAGGGAAAGATTAATGCTGCCTTCCCGGACACGCTGAATAATATCCGTGAGGGCCAGGTTAAAACTCCGCAACTTGTCCTGTTCAAATTCGATAAGTACCTCCCGGGGCGCGGAAGGAGAGTGGACCTCCACTTTGGCGACACCGGGCAGGCGGCGCAGGCGCGGCTCCGCCACCTTGCGGACCAGGTGGGCGAACTCCTCGCGGTCACCCGGGTTGAACATACCGATGACCATGACTGGTACCGAATCGATGCTGAAGCGCTTCATCTGCACCCGGTCCACTTCCTTGGGCAGAACGAGCTTCAGGCGCTCGATGCGGTCGCGGATTTCGCCGGTTACCACGGTCATGTTGGCTTCCACGCCGAAAAGCATTTCCACGGTACAGCCGTTGCTGTGCGAATTGGTTTCAATGCGGGTTAACCCGGGAATGGTGCGGAACTCCCCTTCCACGGGTACGGCGATCTGTTGTTCCACCTGCTCGGGCACCGCCCCGGGATAGGGAAAAATCACCAGAATGAAGGGCGCTTCCGCCCGGGGCAGAAAGGTCAGGGGCAGGCGGTACCACGCGATGACGCCCAATCCCAGCATGGTCAGGGAAAGCATCAGCACCGAAACGGGATGCTTCAGGGCGAAACCGGTTATCGAAAACTTCATGAGCGGTCTTTCCCGCCGAAAAGGCTATAGGCCATGGGGATGATAAACAGGGTCAGCAGGGTCGCCACGGACAAGCCGGCAATGAGGGTCAGCGCCATGGGCCGCCGCATTTCAGCGCCTTGGCCGGACGCAACGACCATGGGGATTAATCCCAGCACGGTGGTGATGGTCGTCATGAGAATGGGACGCAGGCGCACTTTGCCCGCTTCCACAATCGCGTCCGTCTTGGTCATGCCTCGCGCGCGAAGCTGGTTGGTATAGTCCACGAGAACGATGGCGTTATTGACCACGATGCCGATAAGAATGATGCCGCCCAGGAAAACCATGACGCTCAGACTGGTTTCCGTAAGCCAGAGCGTGTAAATCACGCCGATAAAGGCCAGCGGTGCGGTGAACATGACCAGCGCGGGCTGCACGAGGGACTCGAACTGGCAGGCCATGACTACATACACCAGGAACGCCGCCAGGAGCAACACAAAACGCAGGCTTTTAAATGCAGTGTCCAGTTCGCGGCGCTGGCCGCTCTGCAGGTAATACATGTCGGCGGGCATTTCGAGTTTAGACAGTGCTGTATCTATATCAGCGGACGCCGCGCCCAGGTCCCGTCCTTCCACGTTGGCCGAAACCAAGACCGTTCGCCGCTGCCCGACACGTCGGATTTCACTCGGCCCCTCTTCAATGCGCACCTCCGCCACATCGCCTAGGGGGATGGGGGTCGGCCCGTCCACAACGGACAGATTGCGCATGTCATCCACGCCACGCAGGATACTCTGGTCCGCTCGCACGCGAATATCAATTTTGTCCGCGCCGCGACTGAACCGGGTGGCCACTTCCCCTTGTATCTCCGAGCGCAGCCGCTGGGCCACCTGACCAGGCGACAACCCACGCGCGGCCAAAAGATTGCGGTCCATCTCAATAATCAATTCCGGGTATCCCGGTTTGACGCTTAACTCCGCGTCTTTAACCCCCGGGATGGTAGTGATTTCCGCCACCGCTTCCTGGCCAAAGCGCCTCAGGTCCGGCAACATGTCACCGACAATCTGGGTTTCTATGGCGCTCCGGAAACTGAAGAGAGTCGGCATGGAAAAGGTAATAACTTCATCCCGGGCCGCATCCAAAATCCGCCGCCGCAGGGTTTCTATTACTGTATCCTGCTGAAGTGCCGTTTCCTCAGGATTGCGCAAAAGCACCGTGAACTCGGCCACGTTTTCGCCCCGGTCATTCCCGGAACTCCGTTCTTCTTCCCCGATCTCCACGGTCACCGAATCCACTTCGGGCACCTGACGGATAATTTCCTCAAAACGCCGCGCCCGAGTTTCCGTTTCCTCAAGCCGGGCGCCTGCCTGGATTTCCATGCGCAGGCCGAATTCACCCTGCCGCATCGGCGGCATCAGTTCCCGGCCCAGTTGAACCGCCAGATATCCGGCATGGATAGTAATCAACAAGACCAAAAGCAGGAACAAGAAACTCAGGCGCAGGCT
>Ga0209606_1001649_pt1 | contig 27033 bp, 22 predicted proteins | sample AD_UKC057_MetaG_FD_184412 | JGI IMG/M metagenome (GOLD analysis project Ga0209606, IMG submission 184412) | Active sludge microbial communities of municipal wastewater-treating anaerobic digesters from USA - AD_UKC057_MetaG (SPAdes) (version 2) | ecosystem: Engineered > Bioreactor > Anaerobic >...
TGATGCCATGTTCGTATAGGACCGCAAGAAAGGGACAGACCACGAAATAGCCAATAGCAGTAAAGGGCATCCATGCTTCGTTACTGACGGCTATTTCGTCGTCAGTCCCTTTTTGCTCCGTCTTCTTGTTTGTTTTCCAGTGCCATGGGCATTTCCGACGAGATCAGGATATCTGATATTATACGATCGTAAAATGGCTAGAACGGCAGTTGGATTCAAAAGCGGTTTCAAACCAAAGGACTTAAAGGACATAAACGACCAAAAGGAAAGTAAAATGCTCTCCTGGTGGGTGCGTCGTTTAAGTCCCTTACGTCCTTTCGGTCCTTTCTTCTGACGGCTTTTACGGAGTCTGCTGCCGTTTTCAGGAAGAACGATACAACGAAATACGGCCAAAGATGGTTCTCTTCCCTAAACCCTAAAAAAACTGCCGGTACGCTTTTGAGGCGCACCGGCAGTCCGGACTATTTCTTCATTCATCCTTCACACTTCAGCCTTCATCCTTCTTCCTTTTCTTCAGGGTTGCCGCACCGCAGAAGGCTGTGGCGAGGGCGAGGGCGCCGAGGGTAAGTATGCCCGCGGCGGGAATGCTGATACCGTTTGTTACAATGGCGGGACCCACGACCAGGAGGCCGCCCTGGGTGCCGTTCGCATCTTCAACAACCGTATCCATGATTTCGACCTGGTACTGTCCTGCCATATCCTCCGTATAAGGATTGAAATGGAGGGTGTCGGTTTCCGTGCCCTGGTAGAAGCCAGGTCCCACAGCGGAATTGGGATAGCCACCGTCCGAAAGCGGGACCAGATCCAACGTAATCGGATCCACGCGGTACCATTGGTAGGAGAGGGTGCCGAAGCCGCCCGATACGGAAACATTCATGTCGTAGGTATCGCCTTCGGACAAGGTAATGTCACTCAGGCCGAGGGCGGACAGGGGCGGCTGCACTTCCAGGGTCGCCGTGTTGGATTCATAAGCCACGATGTCCCCGAAAATGTCATCGTACACGCGCAGGTTGTACCGGGTGGCACCCTGGGCGTGGGTCGCGGGGTCCAGACCCAAGGCCACGTTGTTCGGGTTGGTGGTGTCGGCAACGGCGCCGAGGCCGGTCGCGTCGCGATACCATTCATAGCCGGTGATGGCCACGCCTCTTTCGTATCCGGCGGTAACCGAATACGGCGGCGAGGTAGTGTAGAGTTTCGCGTTCTGGGGCTGCTGCGTGAAGCGGACGACGTCGCCCACATACACCGTGCGCGTCATCTGTTCCGCATCCCAGTAACCGTCATTAACGTCATAGGTGATGGTGTACACGCCGATCGTGTTGGTATCCACGACATCGCCTCCTATGACTACATCGTCTCCGAGCAGATACCAGGCGCACTGGTCATAGACCGTGACGCCCGGTTCCGTGTAGGTGCCGCCGAGACTGAGCACGACTTCCGCGTCGCCCTGCAGGGTGATAACCGGCGGTTGGGAGTCTACAACTTCCACGGTACGCTGGACCTGTATGTACAGGTTGTACTCCTCGAAGTTGATGAAATAGGTGATTACGTAGGTGCCCACGGTGTATTTATCCACCGGGATGGATGTCTCAATGAGGTCGGTGATATCCACTCCGGCATTGGGATCCCAAGCGGTAGCGCCCGGGTCGATGTACTCGGCGCCGCATTCGTGGATGATATGGGCATCGCCGTTTAACGTAATGACCGGCAGGTCCATATTGTACAGGGTCAGGGTGGTTTCCGTGACGCCCGGGTTACTGCTTTCATCGGTGGCCGTATAGACCAGGCGGAAGGTATACTGGAACGCGCCGCCCGTATCATAGGTGGCGGGCACCGGGAAGGGTACCAGGACATCATCCCCCGTGTCATCCGGGGTACCCATGGGATCATAGGCCTGGACGACCAGGAAGGCGGTTCTATCGCCGTCACAGGAGTCCTCTGCAGTCACACCCGCCAAGGCCGTGGCCGCGGGATAGTCGCCCAGGGAGCGCGCGAAGGTCTGGGGCAACACGCCGGTAATCACGGGCGGCGTGACATCAAGGACGTTTACGGTAGCGGAACAGATATCCGCATTGCCGTGATTGTCCCAGACCGTAACCGGAATCGTCAGGGTGATGCCGACATCATCGCAGTCAAACGAGGTACGGGCCGCGGTGGTATAGCCCCACGCAATGCCGCAGGGATCCGTGCTCCCGCTGGCCATGGAAGCGATTTCGTCCTGGTCCAGCGTATACTGCCCGAACTGGTCCAGTTCCACATTCAGGGTGCCGCAGACGGCAATGGGATCCGTACCGTCATCTACATCCAGAAGGATGCTCTTGGCGGCCGGGTTGCCCGAGTTGTCCATGACCAGCAGCGTGACATAGGCCGACCCGCCGGCCTGAGAGCACCGGAACAAGCTGGGCACAACGGCAATGGAGGTGACATAACAGTTGTCCAAACTGGTATCGCCGATGTTCCAGACATCGTCAGTGGTCAGGGTGTACTCTCCAAAGGCGTTAAGCGTAATGGTGGTAAAGGCCGGATTGGCAATGGGCGTGGGCGGTTCGCTTTCAGTGACCCATACCGTGGCAAAACAGGAGGCGCTACGCCCCAGAATATCCGTCACGGTCACCTCAATGTCATCCTGGGGAATGGCATTGCAGTCGAAGGTTTTGTCCTCGAGCGCGACTTTCCAGATGGGCGCTTCCGACGTGGTGGCACTCTCGACGTATACATCGGAAAGATCGGTGACCTTGGGGGTAATGGTAAAATCAATAGATGTTTCACCGCAGGCGGGCACGGGCCCGTTCAAGGTGCGCTCGACGGCGCCGCGATCCACCCGCGCGCCGATGGGCCGCGGTATGCCGCGGATATCCGTGTATTGGCCGGCGGTAATGGCGGGATCTCCGGCATTGGCGGCCGGCGACGCGGGGTCGAGGTCGCTGTTGGCCAGGAGCAGCGGGTCGGCGGCGCTGGTATTGGCGCCGGGGGTCCAGCCGCCCTGGATATGATTATCCGGCAGGTTGGCATAGTCCACGGCAAAGGTCGCGCCGCATCCCAGCGCCTTGCCGAAGTCAATGGGGCCTTCATCATTGGCCCAGAGAATGCTGTTATCCACCGTGATGGCTCCGGCGGGGGTTTGCACCATGCCCCATTGCAGAATACCGCCAGAGCCAATACCCCACTGACTGGAATCCGAGCCAGCAAAGGCGCCGAGATCATTGTCGCGGAGGGTCAGGAAGCGCATGCTCGGCGTAGCGCCATTATTAAAGATGCCGCCGCCGCCGCGGATCGGATTGCCGCCGCCGGGTCCGACGCCGCCGTCGGCCACGCGCGAAGCCGTATTTTGTTCAATAATACAGTTGAGGAGGGTGGCGTTGGCGGGATAGAAGGTGCCGCCGATTTCGTAGGCTTCATTGGCGATACCGGCGCCGGCGACCGCCGCAGTGTTGTGGAGGATGCGGCAGTTGGCGATGGTGGGCGAAGACAGCCAGTTATAGATGCCGCCACCGCGCCAAGTATGGTAGTTGCCCGCCACACCCGAAGCATTGCCGCCTTGGATGTAAAAGCCGTCAATGGCCGCATTGACCGTCGGGGCGTTCTCGCTTCCGAAAACAATCACGTGATAGGCGGGATCGCCGCCCCGGGAAATACTGCCGTCAATAATGGCACGGTTTTGGGGAATGACGCGCTGGTCCCGGTACTGTTCCTGGGCGCCGGTACCACTACGATAGCCTTCAAATCCGCCATAGACCTGCACATTGCTCTTCATGACCAGGGAACCGGTAGTGTTGCCCCACGCTTCGGTGCGCGCTTCGTTGTAGATGTTGGGCGAACCGCTGAGAGGCCCGCCAGCGACCCAGACCTCGCCGCCGCCGGGCGCGGCGGCCGCGGCGTTAATAGCGGGCTGAATAGTCTTAAAGGCGGTAGCCCAGGTCAAGCCGTTCTGGACCGCTCCGGTCGGGGCATATTTATCCACACGGAAGACGGTGCCCGAACTGATGGTGATGACGGCATCGTCCGAGTTGGCTACGTATTGGCCGAAAATGGGATGGGTATTGCGCACCTGGCACCGGTAGGTGCCCGCATCACTGATTTGGGCGTCCGTAACCTCCCAACTGGAGGTGAAGGACAGGCCGCCCGCACTCGACCAGGGGATGAGGTCCTGGAAGCCGAAGCCGGTATTGCGCTGCCAGCGATACTCCAGACTGCCCACCGTGACGGAAGCACCGACGTTCATCGTGTGGTCCGCACCGAGCGTCAGTTCCGCGCCCTGGGGCTGCGGATTGAAGATGATACCCGGGGCGACGTTGATGGTGGCCGCATTCGAGAACACCCAGTACACGGGCGAAGGTGGCACTTGGTTGAGCACCTGCACACGGTATTGTCCGGCATCCGCGGGTGTGATACTCGAGAAGGTCAGCACGGCCGCAGTAGCGCCGGGCACGTTGTCCCACGCGGAGGTACCGTTATTATATTTTTGCCACTGATAGGTCAGGCCGGTACCGGCAATGGAACCGGCTTTGACGGTCAGGTTGACGAGATCGCCGGGGAAGTAATTGCCGCCCACAGGATGCTCGTCTATACCGATTGCCGGGGGTAAACCGCCCTGGACACTTACGACAGAGCTTGCAACGTTATGAGGAGACCCACAATAGGTGGCGCTGAGGACCACCCGGTAATATTTAAACATATCGGTGCCGTTAAAACTGTAGACATCAATGGTGGGCATATAATCGCGCGTGGTGGCACCTGGCACGAGGGTCAGTGTAGAGGGGGAATAGCCCGCGTACCACTGGTAACTTATGGGCACGGAGCTGGCGCCCGTAACGTTGAGTCCGTAAGAGCCGCCGTAGTTAATGGGCGTGGCGGAGGATACAGGCTGCGTGGTGATATCCAGATAGCCGCCGGCGCCTTCCAGAATCTTCCATTCCTGCAGGGAATTTGAGGCCAGCCACCAGCTATCAATGTTGCGCCGCCCGTCGGCGTTCAGATCGCCCTGGGTATTTTTCACAGCCAGATAATCGGGCAGACAGGTATAGCTGGAGCAGGTGAACTTATCGGCGAAATTACGCAGGGTAAGGCATATATTGCTGCCGGCGATGTTCACGTAGACGGTAACGGAACCGATGACGGGCAAGCCGCCGACGGTTTTGGAAATATTGATGTCAGCGACATCGCCCCAGGGCACGCACCCGAAGGCCTTATCCGTCTTTTCCGTGTTCAACGAAATACTATTAATCGCTTCGGCCATCGTATTTAATACTGCCGCGCCGAGGTCCGCATTCTCCGATTTGTCTGATTTACCGATGCTGTCCAGGATGCCCGGCAACAGTTCATTCACGAAGGTCAGTCCCAAGCGTCCCATGAAAGCATACCAGTAATCCACCACGCGGGAATCGCCGATGGTCATATAGGCGGCGGTCATATTGGCCAGCATGTCGCGCAGCTGCGGGTGAGCTTCATTCAGGAGCGGTCCGCCGTTGGCCGTACTGAACAGGGAAGGAATACCTTCATTGATGGTGTATACCGTGGGACAAAAAGGGCCACCTTCAATACTCAGGCTGATGGAACCGCCCGTGGTGATATTGCGGGTAAAATTATTGTCGCACCCCAGCACCGTCGCCGAAATGTTGACACCATACAAAGTGATCTCCGTGGCTAACACCCGATTCTTGTTGGCATTGAATGCGTTGCGTATTTCCTGGACACGCGCGGGCGGCACGCCCTCCAGGCATGCGTCCACCTTCAGCGCTTCTTCGAGCAAAGACCAATGGTAGTCCGAACGCACGAAGGTGGGCTCGTTACCCCACCGGCCCGCGCCATGGTCCGCTGTATAGCCGCCCACAGGCACCCACCCCGGACCGCGCTGGCCTACAACGGAGGTCCAAATGGCCGTCTCGCTGTTGCAGTTGGTGGACCATAGGTTGCACCCGACGTATTCCGTCATCATGGCGTCCATGATGCTCTGCGCCTGTCCGGCGAGCACCCCAAAATTAGCCCAGTTGTCCCCCACCATATAGGGGTGCGCCTGGGCGGAAGGCGCGCAAAACGCGCCCGCGACAAGAACCATAATCCCCAGTAGAACGTAAGATGTTTTCATGACCTGCATCGCTTTCTGCCTTATTAGCACTGTCTTTCTAGAACCACCCATCGGGTCTGCCACATTAAACAACAGCATTTCGCGGTTCCTTCTGCCCAGGAACCGCTATGCCCTGTACCTGAAGTCCACAGACACACATCCACACTTACATTAATACGCTTTAAGCTTACCGTAAATTCACCCTAAAGTCAAGCGATTTCTTTCTCTTTTTAGTTTGGATGAAATGCTAGTAAACTAGTCGGTTTACCGACAAAAAGATGTTTTCCACGCTAACACCAGCAGATCAGCCTGTATTTACAGGGGGGAATCTGTATTTAGGCCTTTATGAAACGCAGGGGCGCCGGGCAATAAACAGAACTTAAATGGGAGCCGGTTGCCGGCCGCAGTACAGGAGAATGGAGTATGACGAGAAGAAATCAATCGGGCGGGTTTTGGCACGAATTAGTTTTTTTCTGGAAACGCCTTGCACGGCGGGCAAGCCGGAAAGAAAGCCCGTCCATCCTGTACGGCGTTTCCCGTCCAGAACATCAGGCGGCACTCGGTTGGGACCGGGACGGTTTCCTGCCCCTGCCCAACGGAACGCCCTTCGAAATGCTTCGGCTATACCGTTTGCTGCGTGATGAGATTCCCGATGTATCCGACGCGGTCTGGACCTGGAAACGTCTTTGCCACGCGGGGTATGAGACGTATTTTGAGGGACCTGCGGCGGAAGCCGCAACAGCGGCGGCCCACGCGTTTGAGGCGCGGGTGCATGCGACCAACGGTGGGGTAACCGGTCTGCTCGATATTTTCTACGCTTCCTTATTTACATACGGGGCGGCTGGTCTGGAAATCATTCCGGGACAGGAACGGGCGGGCATCTACGATGTGGTCCCGGTGGACATCTGGACCGTGCGCTTCCGCCATCGGAACGGCCGAATCGAGGCCTGCCAGGTCTATGACGGGGAGACCATACTCCTGCCGGAAGACAGGTTTCTCTATGTGGGCCTGGACCGGGACGGCACGAATCCTTACGGACGCAGCATGCTGCGTTCCCTGCCGGTGGCGGTGCAAATGCAACAGCGCCTGCTTTGCGACATGGCGCAGGCCACACATAACGCCGGATGGAACAAGTTGCATGTGCGGTACGCGGCGGAGGACCGGCAACCCGATGAAACACAGGAAGCGTACGAGGCGCGGATGCGCGCCAACCTGGAGCGGCTCCGGGAACTGCTTCAGGGCACGAAAATAGACCAAAACCTGGTGACTTTCGACAATGTGGCGGTATCCGTTCTGGGCGGGAACCAGCACAGCCTCCTGTTTTATGACAACCACAAAGCGGTGGAAGAGCAGGTCATCACGGGGATGCACATGATGCCGGTGCTTATGGGCCGCAACTACGGCTCCACGGAAACCTACGGCACGGCCCAGTTCGAAGTGGTGAACCGGCAGGTGGAAACAGTAAACCGGCGCGTGGGCAAACTGCTGGAACGGTTATACAACCTGGAGCTGTCCCTGTGCGGTCTGGACGCACGTACGACAGTACGCATGAAAAGCAACCGCACCGTGGACGTGCTGAAGGAGGCAAACGCCCGCAACCAGGAGATCGCCGGGACATTGCGGTTGCTGGAAGCCGGGGTGATTGATTTGGCGGAAGCGAAGCGGGTGAGTGAGAGGATGTAAGGAACCTGAACGACGGAAAGGCCGACCGTGCCTTTCCCTGGAGGACTATGACATGGAATTGGAACCGTTTGTATTCAGTCAACGGGGGGTGGTGGCCGGTGCGCAGGAAAACGCCGGAGACCGGATGGAAGAGGTCAACCAGTTTGCGCTGAGGACCTTGCTGCCGGAAGAAGTTGCCGTGTTTACCCTGGACCTGTGCAACAACGCGGTGGACCGGCATTACAGCCGGTTTCCGGAAGAGGAACTGGAGCGCATCAACACCTTGACGCCGGGCCGTCCGCTGATGGAACGGCACGACCTGTCGGGCTCCCTGCCGCGGGGCACCTTCTTCCGGTCAAGACTGCACCGGGAAGGGGACCGCGTCTCCGTGCGGCCGGAGGTGTATGTACTGCGCTCTTCGGGGAACCGGGACTTCATTCTGAACATCGAAGGCGGCGTCTACCGTGAAACGTCCATCGGATTCTCCTTCCAGCGTCCCGAATGCTCGGTATGCGGCAAGGACCTGCGCACCTGCTCCCATGCGCCCGGACGCCGCTATGGGGACAAGGTGTGCCATTTTGTGATGCGCGGCGTGATGGAGGTGCTCGAAGGCTCCGTAGTGCCGGCCGGTTCACAAGGCACGCGTTTCGTGGCGCAGCAACACGAAAATGCGCGCCGGGCTCGCGTTCCCGCAGTGGAAGCGCTGGCCGAAGGACGCGCGCTGTTTCACCGGCCCATCGAACTGTGGAGTGCAGGATGGGCGCGGGAGTAAGCGGCAAGGACGAAGTGGATGAAACGGAGAAAAGAAAGGAGGCTTGAAATGGAGAACACGGGATGCAGCGGCCAGTGCGCTTTTGAGCGCGCGGCGGAGGTGGAGTTCCGGGCGCTGACGGAGTCGGTGCGCGAGTTGAAAGACCGCATGACCCGGCTGGAATCGGCGCTGGCGCGGGGCACCGCCCTGCTGGTGGCGAATCTGGCGGGTATGGTGGTGACGTTGGTGGGACAAGTGCTGGGATAGACGGGCGGCGGGGACCGAATGGACAGCGCTGACCGTATTGACCCTATTGACGGTACGGACGGAATGAACGCGGGAACGGTCGGGATGGGGTGGACTGTCCATAAGGTCCATTTTGTCCATCCTGTCCATAAAAGGCCGCGTGTAACCGGCGGCTTTGAAAACAACGAACAGAAAGGAGGACATGCATGTTTTGGGAACTGACGGAAATGAAGCGGATGGAAGCGCAAGAAGAGGGGGTGGACGCGCCGGAGCCGGTGGGCCGGTTCGTGCTACACCGGCACACCGACGCGGGCGGAGAACACTTCGACCTGCGCCTGGAAAATGGCGACTGCCTTGTGGGTTGGCGCATTGCGGGCGCCGCGCTGGAAGCGGGGTGTTGGGCGACGGAAAAACTGCCGCATCCGATATCCTGGCTGGAACAGGATCGGGACGCGTACCGCGAAGCGAGCGGCGTGTACGGGTGGCGTTTCCGGGAAGAAGGGCGCTGCAGTATGCTCCTGCGCGGCGAGGACGAAACAGTCGCGCTTACGCTGGAACGATGCGCGATGCCGCAGGTGAATGCCATGCGCGATCTTGCGGACGTGGCCCGCGCGCACCGGCTGTCTCTTGCGGCTCTTTCGGGCCTTGCCGAAGACGGATGGACCGCGCGCACCCGGGCGGTGGAACGCTTTTGCGGGCTGAGCCGCGCCCTGGACGGGGACGGCTTCGACGAGGCCGGCTGGCGCCGCCTGCTGGCGGAGATGACCCTGGCTGAGATTGGCGAGCGGCTCGCGAAGGTGGAAACGCGCCATGACCGGACGCATCCTCCTGCGCCGATGTCGCGTCCGGAGAAACTGCCGGAGGACGAAACGGCAGCCCGCGCGCGGACGCAACAGGCGTTTCGCATCGCGGGGGAGTAAATCTGAAGGATAAAGTGTGAAGGATGAAATGTAAAGTGTGAACGTTAATGAAAGGAGATTCTCATGGCTTTTGGAGACCTTGGCGGACCGGTGAGCGCCCTCATCATCACGTGTAAAACGCCGGACACGGGTGACGTGTCGCTGCAACGGGGCGACGCGGTGAAACTGACCGGCGATTACGAGGTCACCAGCAGTTTTGCCGAAGGCGATATCGTTTTCGGGCAGGTGCTGGTGGATTGCGTCGAGAACGGAGCGGCGGTGCCCGTGCGGGTGCGGGGCATATGTGACTTTCGCTATTCGGGAGAAGTACCGGCGGTGGACGGCATCTCCGGTGTGGCGGGCGCAGTGGAAGCGGGCCTGGTGACCCTATCGAACGCGGCGAACGCAACAGGCCTGGCGGTAAAGGTCGACAGTGCGGCCGGCACGGTGGAAGTGCTGCTGTAGGAACCGGACAACCATCAACAAGGAGGTAACAATGAGTCAACGCGACGATTTGGTAAAAGAGCAGGTGACGTTTTTAAGCCGCGCGCCGGAACAGTTGCAGGCGATGCGCGGGCGCGAATTGTATGACACTCTCGCGGGGCTGGACCTGACACACGGCCAGTATTTCCGCGCCCTGGACACGACCCTCGACGACTATTGCGCCCGGGAATTCGGCGTGGATTTGAAGCGCATCACGGTGGAGCGTTTCTTCCTCAGCGATCCGAACGCGAAATGGCTGTTCCCCGAGGTGGTGCGCGAGGCGGTGGTGGCGGGCATGCGCCAGAACCCCCGGTATCCCGGTTTGATCGCGCGCGACGAACGCGTCACCGGCGCGGTCTACGATGTGCCGTACGTGACCGAGTCGCCCGGAGAGGAGGAACTGCGCCAGGTGGCGGAAGGCGGGGCCATACCGGAATCGGTCATCCGCTACGGGGACCGGGTGGTGCGGCTGGACAAGAAAGGGCGCGGCGTAATCGCCTCGTATGAGGTCATCCGCCGCATGTCGGTGGATATACTGCGCATTCACCTGCGGCGGATGGGCGAGCGCCTCGGCCGCAACCTGGACGCGCGTCTCGCGCATGTGCTGGCCTACGGCGACGGTTCCGGCGTCACGGCGCCGGAAACCATGGAAGCGGAGGAAGCGGGCGCCTGGAGTTACCGGGACCTGGTCAACGGCTACCTGCAGCTGCTGCTGGGCAACGGTTTTACACCGACCCACGTGCTGGCCGGGCCGGAGGCCACCACCACCATCCTGATGATGGAACAGCTGTCCAATGTGCTGCTGTTCGACTTTGCCCGGACCGGAACGCTGCCGACCCCGCTGGGCATGAAACTGGTGCCTCTGCCGGACCAGCCGGACAACCGCATCACCCTCCTGGACGCGGGCTACGCGGCGCAGAAACTGACGGAACAGGATCTGCTCCTTGAAAATGACAAGCTGATTCATCAGCAGTGGGACCGGGCCTACCTGACGGTGGTGACCGATTTCGCCATTCTCTATGAGCGGGCGCGCGTCGTACTCTCGAACGCGGCATAACCCCTTGATCGGGCCGACCGGCAGGGTCGGTCCGGTCATCAAAGGATCCCCTATGACAAGACGTAATGATATCCCCCTGACCACCCTGCTGGACGGCAGGCCGGTGAGCCATTTCAAACTCCGGGAATTTGAAAACAGGGACGGGCTGGCCATGGTGCACCCTTTGACGCTGCGTTCGCTGGAAGAAGTGAGGCGCGACCTGGGCGCCTTTTACGGCGAAACCGTCCAGGTAATCATCACCGGCGCGGTGCGCACGCGCGAGGACCTGGAACGGCTCGCGGCACGCTACGGATGGGCGGACCAGGGCGGTCTGGTGGCGCGGCAGTCGCGTCACCTCGCTGAATTCGGCGGGATTGCGGCGGACCTGAAAGCGAGGGTCGCGCGCACGGGGAATGCCGTGCCCCAGAAAACACTGGGCAGGATCTGCCGCCTGTATTTCGACTGGGTAAAGGACGACTATGCGGACGGGCACGTGCACGCGGACAACCGCGCGCGGGCCCGCTGACCGGAAAGGAACCACTATCATGAGTACCATGGACATACTGCATTCGGAGACGGTGCTGACGGCGTCGGTCACCCTCCTCGGCGCGGTTTGGACGCTGTTCAAAGGCAGCGCGTGGCTGCGCGCCCACAAGCGTCGCCGCCTCCTCGAAGCACTCAAGGCGCTGGAGGCGGCGGTCGAAGCCACCTACGGGGAGTATGTGCGTGCCTTGAAAGAATCCAACCCCGACGGCCGCCTGAAACCGGAGGAACAGCGGCTGGCGCGGCAATATGCGCGTGAAAAAGCCGTCATGTTTGCCCGCCGACGCGGCATCAATCTCCTCCGTGAACTCGGGCCTGACTACGTCGATTTGTGGACCAGCCGCGTGGTCAGGAAATTGAAACAGACGCGACCGGCCCGGAGATAAAGCAGGGCACGTGCGGCGCGGGACAGATCCCGCGCCGCTTTTTTTTTAGGGAAGCCAATACCTTTGGTACACTAGGGGGGAATCCTAGGAGAAGGACCAACTGAAAGGGATACCCATGAAACGCTTTTTGTTCCTGTCAATCACGCTGGCGCTGGCGGCCGGAGCGTACGCCGATGAAGCGAAAACGGTGGGACGGGTCGAACTGTTCAACGGACAAAACCTGGAGGGGTGGAAGACCTTCCTGCCCGATGAGAAGGCGGACCCCGAAGAAACCTGGAGCGTGAAGGACGGCGTCATTCACTGCAGCGGCGATCCCGTCGGCTACCTGCGCACGACACGGGGATATGAAAACTACACGCTCTACTTCGAATGGCGATTCCCCGGAAACGGCGGCAACAGTGGCGTACTCCTGCACGGCAGTGAACCGGACAAGGTATGGCCCAAGTCCATAGAGGGTCAATTGGAATCGGGCAACGCGGCTGACCTCTGGGTTATCGGCGGCGCCGATTTTGCGGAACACACGAATCCGGACGACCGCCGCGTGCCCAGGCGGGAAGCCTCGAATGAGAAGCCGCTGGGCGAGTGGAACGCGTACAAGGTGGTCTGCGACGGCGACACAATTGAACTGTACGTAAACGGGCTGCTCCAGAACAGGGCGACCGAGTGCACCGAAACCAAAGGCTTTATCGGGTTCCAGAGCGAGGGCGCACCCATTGAATTCCGCAACCTTTATCTCGAACCCATCCGGAAGTAATGCGCTGCCCCTATGAAAAAACTCCTCCAGTGGTACACCCGCTACTTCATGATATGGGTAGTGGTCATGGGGGCGCTGGCCTACCTGGTGCCGACACCTTTTTGCGTGTTGCGACCCGGCATGAACTGGTTCTTCGCGCTGACCATGTTCGGTATCGGCGCAGCGCTCAACCCCGAAGACTTCACGCGCATTCTGCGTTCGCCATGGCCGGTGGCCGTGGGCGCGGCCGCCCAGTTTATCCTGATGCCAGTGGGCGCGTATCTGGTGGGTAATTTGCTGGGCCTGCCGGACGTGCTGGTGGTTGGACTGGTGCTGACGGGCGCGGCGCCGGGCGCCATGGCCAGCAATGTGATGAGTTACATTGCCAAGGCGGATGCGGCGTATTCGGTGTCTCTGACAACGGTAAGCACGCTGCTCTGCCCGTTGCTGACGCCGGGCCTGACGCTATTACTCGCGGGGGCGCGCATGGATGTTTCCTTTTACGACATGTTTGCAAGCGTCGCCCGGACGGTGGTGGCGCCGCTGCTGCTCGGTCTGTTCGTCAAGTACCGTTACGGAGAGCGCATAAAAGGCATCCTCCCGGTCTTCCCCGCCATTTCCGCCACGTTCATTGTTTTCATTTGCAGCATGGTAATCGCCCTGAACCGCGCGCATCTCGCCGCTGTGACCGGGATAGTGTTCGCCGCCTGCCTGCTGCTAAACCTCTACGGCATGGCGGCGGGGTACGGCGTGGGCGCGCTGTTCCGCATGAACATCCGTCGGCGGCGCACACTCAGCATCGAAATCGGCATGCAGAACGCAGGACTGGGTGTGGTGCTTGCACTGGAACATCTCGACCAGCGCGCGGCCATCCCGGCGGCGCTGTTCGTGTTCATCTGCATCCTTACAGCCAGCCTTGCCTCGGCCTGGTGGCAGCGCAGGCCGGGCGATACCGCCACCGCCATTTGAACCCGCCCCGGGGATTTACGGCCGTTCCAGGACTTCTTCCACAAGGAGCGGGTCGGGCGCCACTTCCGGGGAAAAATCACGGCCCAGGGTGTATTCCGATATGTCGATGAAGGGCGACCCTTTTTCAGCGGACTCGTAGCCCGCCATCAGTACGGCGAGCGTGTCCCAAGCAAGCATGGCGCCCGACTGGGGATACCGGTCCTGTTCCAGCGCGCAGCGCACGGCGTCCTCCAGCTCGTTCACGTACCCGTGGGCGTGAAACGGGCGAGGGACCGGGAAGGAGGTCCCCTGGGCGGTGGGCAGTTTCTCGCGCATCAGCACGCCGCCCGCCAGTTCCGCGTCCGGCAGGAACAGTTCATTGCCGTCGTTGGGGTTGATGCGCATGTCATACTGGCCGAAATCGGCAATCACGGAAAAGGAGTTGCGAATACCGCCGATGCTGAGATCATGCCCGGTCAATTCGGCCACGGTGTTGTCTTCAAACACCACGGTCAGCCGCGCGTAATCATCGACCTGCTGCATGACCCGGAAATACTCGCCCGAGGCATGGGGCTGGTGTTTCAGTACCTGCATCGCGACGGCGGACACTTTAACCGGACGGACGGGCGCGCCTTCGCGCAGCATGCCTTCCACCTGTTTCAGGTACAAGGCGGGGCCCAGCGGGTGGCACGCCTTATTGAACAGGGCCCCGCCGCCTGATTTTTCCGGCGTGTCATAGGCGGGCGCGTGAGAGCCCTGGTGCGCGCAGACCCCCTGCTGCAGCAAGACCTTCCCTTTGTCGCGAGGCTCCGCCTCGCGCATCAACATCGTGAGCGCCCGGACCCCGTCCACGTAAACGAAGTTCTCCGCATAGAGCAGTTTGGAACCGTGCGCCTCGACGGCTTCGAGCACTTCATGCAACACATCCATACTTTCGGCTTTGCGTGTTTCCGCGTCGCCTTCGCGGCCTTCGAGATAGCCGGGCCAGATCATCGGCGGCTTTTCCAGCACGATCACCGGCACCCCGGCCTCGGCGGCCTCCATGGCGTACTGGGCATGGGCATGGTTGGCGCAGGAGATGCAGTCGATATGCGGCTGGACCGCCTCGAGCATATCGCTGTGGCGCTCAAAGGCTTCGCCGACTCCGTGGCGCCCGGCGAACTGCCGGGCATTGCCGAGATGGCCGGAAGTCACGCCGGCCAGTTCGATGGATACCCGGTTCTTGTGGGGAATCATTTGAAATGCGCGGGCGGTAAAATCGCCGGCAAATCCGGTGCCGCTGATGGCAACGCGCAAGGTTTGATGGGGTGTGTCGGGAGTCATGTCGTTCTTCCTTTATCCGTTAAAGACCAGCAACGGTTTCCGGTTCAGCGCGCCCGTTTCCCCGAAGCGGGGATACAGCACAAACTCAGCGGGGCGGCCCGGGCGCGGCGGCCACGGGGGCATCCGCACGCCCATGAGACGGGCCGGCGTCCAAGACGCCGCGCCAAAGGCCCGGGCGAGGGTCATCTCCGTAACGCGGGCCATATTCCGCACCGCTTCGGGCAGCGTCAGACTGCTGCCCGCCAGCAGGTCGGTGCCGGCAAGGCAAACCCGCCCGCTTCGTTTCATTTCCACCTCGGCGCCGAACATGGTATACCGCCCGGGTTTCATGCCGGTCAGCGACACGCTGTCCGAGACCAGGACGATGCGCCGGACGCCCTTGGCACGCAGCATCACCTGCAACATCTCCGGCGGCACATGTTCCAGATCGGCAATCACCGAGGCGTATAACCGGTCGTCCGCCAGTTGGGGCCACAGTGGATTCTGGTGGCGGTGAATTTTGGAGGCCATGCCGTTGCCCAGGTGCGTACACAGGCGCGCGCCCGCGTCCGCCGCCGCGCGGATTTGCCCCGCATCGGCGGCATGATGGCCCAGGGCAGCCACAACGCCCTGCGCCACCAGCGCGCGGATGAAGGGCAGCGCGCCCGGCAATTCCGGCGCCAGTGTCACATAGCGGATACGGCCGCCGGCGGCGCGCTGGAGCCGGTCGAACAGTTTCAGGTCGGGCGGACACACATGCGCGGCCGGATGAGCGCCCCGCGGCCCGTCCTCCGGGGAGATATGGGGGCCTTCCAGATGAATTCCGGGAATATGCCGGGCAAGCAGCGCATCCTGCAAGGCGCCGCCCAAAATATGGCATTTGTGCTCCAGCGCTTCCGCGCTGTCTGTTACCAGCGTCGGCATCCAATGCATCACACCGCAGGCATTCAAACGGGCGTCAAGGGTATGCAGCAACTCCGGAGACAACGTCTCGGACTGCACATCCAGACCCCAGGCGCCATTCACCTGAATATCAAATAAACCGGGCGCCAGCAAGGCGGACCCATCGCCCAGGTCCGGCGTACGGTTGCCCGCGCGCAGGACGGCATGCAGGCGGCCGTCACGAATATCCAAATCCACGGCTTCCGTAGCGCCCGGAAAACAACCACGTATCAACAAGGAACGAGCCATCATATCCATATCCTTCATCCATTGCCTCTAATCATAAAGCATCCACCTTCAAGAACGCCAATTCTGTCGGCAGAAAAGCCGCGGCCGTGCCGTGAGAGATTTAAGCGCCTATCCTTTGTCCGGGGCTTCACCCGAAAGAAGCGGCGCCATCGGCGCAGATCAAAAGTCTGGATAGCCGATAACATCGCTCCCCAAAGCGGCAAACCACAGAAAAAAAATGAATTACAATCGTCCAAATCTTTGGTGGAGTCTTTCTTTCACTTCTCGACCATACTTGTGGTCCTGCCGCCCCGGGGAACGGCATTCCAGGAAAGGTCATACTCATGCTTTAGTATCAACCAAATCAAAATTAAGCGCCCGGTGTCATCCTTTACGAGCAAGCATCAGGCCTATAAAAGGCCGTCCTGTTTTTTGTTCTCTGGTTTGCCACGTAGTATCGGGCTACGGGTACTGCCCTGCTCATACCACCGGCAGAGCCGGTGGACTGAGATTGATTTAACCTACTTTTATAATCCCAATAAAAATACTTTTACAAACTTTGTTCGTATATGGTATCATTTATATGTGAGCAGGTATTCTGCAGATGGTTTATACTATTAATGTTAATTCTTCTTTGAAATTTGAGAGTCATTGAAGAAGGGAGAAGAGGCATGTTAAGCACTATTAAAAAACAAGTCCCCCGTCTTGGCGAAAACATTAAAACTGAGTTTAATTCTTTGCGTAAACGCGAAACCTCCTTGGCGGGGTTCGGGAAGGCGTGTTCAGGGCACTTGGTCACCTTGTGGCGTGAAATCACCAAACCACCGGCGACACAGGAGCGCAAGCAGGCCATTCAATACTTGCAAGTGGGGATAAAACTGTATAATAGGAAACGCTTTTTGGACGCCCTCCACGCCTTTAAACGGGCTCTTGATATCGATCCCAAGTACAGCCGGGCACATCTGTACTATGGTAATGCGCAGTATAAACTCAACAACCCTACGGAAGCCATTGCCTCTTGGGAATTCGCGGTACGTGTCGATCCGGAATCTGAGACGGCACGCAAGGCACAGGATAGACTGGACGCCCTCAACACCAAAAATAAGCGCGCCTTGCATGAAATCAAGGAACATCTGAAAAACGCCTGAACCCATCCGGGGTTTGTATTTGGACCCCTTTTTTTTTGCCGTCCCGCGTTGCGGTGCGGCTTTTTTTTCTGTTGCAAAATCGCATCCCTTCTGTTATTCTGATTGGCGTGAATATGGCCTGATTTAATCCGTAGATGCTGCGCGTGCTGACAGTAGCAGTGTAATTTCTCTTCAACGGATGGAGGGGCGTCTTAAATGGATAAGAGGTCAACGGAAGGACTGTCACGACGGGAATTCGCCTAAACATCGGCTTTAGCGACGGGACTCGCCCTTTTCCCGAAAAAAAGGCTTAATCCGAGACCTTCCACCAAATGTTTTTGCCTGCCCAAACCGCCGAATAACCCTGTACAGCACCGGGCGACCGTGGCCGCCGTACGGGGCACCGACCTCGCCACAATGGCGCGGGACGCTTTGGACGCCTTCGGCGGCGCGGGTGCCATCGTGCATGAAGGAGAAACCGTATTCATCAAGCCCAATTTCGGCGCCTTCGGCATGGTCAAGTACAATCCTGTGGAACGGGGTGACTGCACCAAGCCGGAAATCGTGATCGCCGTGGCCGAGGAATGCCTGAAAGCAGGGGCGAAAGAGGTCATAATCGGTGACGCAGGTCAGTCTAAACGCTATGACTGGGGACAGGTTTATACCCTGGACGGAACGACCACCATGGCCGCCGAAGCGGCGCGGCTCGCTTCGCAATATTCGGGCAAGATAACCTTGGCCTGTCTGAACGCCGACTCGCCCGGCTGGACCCCGGTGCACTCCTACACGCGCCTGGAAAAGATTTACATTTCAAGCCTGATCGCGCAGGCGGACCGGGTGATTTCACTGCCGGTGCTGAAAAGCCATCGCTGGACCCATATCACGGGCGCCATGAAGAACTTTGTGGGCGCCACCTCCACGGCGCGGTACGGACTCGGTATTCAATGGCGGTTCCGCCTGCACAATGCGGGCATCGAACAATCTTTCCTGGACATTGTCCGGGAGGTTAAACCGGATTTCACGATCCTGGACTGTTCGGTCTGCTGCGAAGGAAACGGCCCGCATGTCTGCCCGGGGTACTGGGGAGAAACGGTAGATATGCGCGACCGGCTCGGCAGTTGGCTACTCCTGTCCGGCGCCGACCTTGCCGCCGTCGATGCGACAGCGGCAAGGGTCATCAGCCATGATGTATCCACGATAACCCACCTGCAGATGGCATACAACCAGGGGATCGGTCAGATACAGGAGCCCCAGATTGACCTGCTGGGTGCGTCTCTGGCTGAACTGCAGGTACCCTGGAAAAAGGCGGACATCACCGCGGGCTTTCTGGAGGTGTTGTGGCCGGGCCTGAACCTGCTGCTGGGTTGTTGAGCACATCGGATTTCCCGCCGGTTTTCATTTTAGGGAAGCGGGTAGTGTATAGTAGGGGTATCCCCAATGAACCGGAGTACACGGCCCATGCAGGTGCAGGAAAGAACCCCAATCAACATCATCGCGGCGTGGATGGTACATGCGCTTACGGCGTCAGGCGCCCTGTTCGGCTTGTTGGCCATGCAGGCTGTCTGCGAAAAGCGCTTCGTGGCGGCATGTGCGTGGATGATGGTAACTTCAGGCATAGACGGCGTGGACGGTGCGCTGGCCCGCTGGCGCCGGGTCAAGTATTTTATCCCCCATTTCGACGGCGCCCTGCTGGACAACATGGTGGATTACTTTACCTTCGTCCTGGTGCCCGCCTTTTTCCTGCTGTATGCGGACCTGCTGGCGCCTTCGTGGCGGCTGCCGCTGGCGGGTATCCTCCTTTTCGCCTCGGCATACCAGTTCAGCCGTGATGACGCCAAGACGGCGGATCACACATTTACCGGTTTCCCGTCCTACTGGAACGTGGCCGTTTTCTACCTCTTTCTGATGGACTGGGGCTACGCGGCAAACGCGGTGATCCTGCTGATTTGCGCCGCCGGGGTATTCGTCCGCATCCGGTACCTGTATCCAAGCCGGACGCGTTTTCTGCGGCCGATAAACATCGGGCTCGGCATGGCCTGGGCGGGACTGTGCATTGCAGCGCTGGCGCGTTACCCCGAGGGGCACCAGCCGCTGTTGTACGCGTCCTTTTTCTACCTTGTCTATTACCTGGCGGTCAGCCTGTGGCTTACTACACGCAAACAACCTGCGTTGTCCGGCCGCCCGGATGAAACGCCATCACCTTGAAGAAGACTCGCCGTCATGCCAGGAAGAAAGAGACTCATGCAATCAACGCCCCTTGAAGAATACAAAATCTGCCTTTTCGGCAGTGAGGCGGACAAACTGGTTCCCATCATCCAGAGCCATAAGAATCTGGCCCTGACGCGCGCAGACCCGGACCTCGTGGTCTGCTACGGCGGTGACGGCACGCTGATCGCGGCGGAGCTGCGCTGGCCGGGCGTTCCCAAAGTGCCCATCCTCAACAGCCGCCTGGGGCACCGCTGCATCCCGAGACCGCCCCGAAAAGTGATCGCGGCCGTGGCGCGGGGGGAAATGATCTGGACCCGATACACCAAGCTGGAATGCGAAGTGTTTGCCTCAAAACACCGCCGGGAACCGGATTTCGTGCTGACGTGCCTCAATGAAGTCAATGTGCATATGGGCCGTATCAACAGCGCCGTCCGCTTCAAGCTTTGGATACACAGCATCCCCTTTGAAAACGGCGTAGAGATGATAAGCGACGGATTTGTGGCGTGTACCGCCTTCGGCAGCAACGCCTATTTCAAGGCCATCACCAAGGGCATCTTTACGCGGGGTATCGGCCTCGCCTTCAAGGCCACCACCCACCCCATCAATCATCTTATCCTGCCCGAAGAAGATGATGTCCGCTTCCAAATTACGCGGGGACCCGTCACGCTGGCCTTTGACAATTCGCCGGATTATTTCAGCCTGGACGCAGGCGACACCCTGACGGTACGCAAACATCCCCAGAGCGCGACCATCCTCACCTGTGAACCGGTAATCGCACTGGATGAACCCTTTTAGTCTTACCCAATCTCCGGAGAAACCAAGATGACCGAAGCCTATCACCGCCCGACCTGGGACGAATACTTCATGGAGGTGGCCAATGCCATCGCGAAACGGGCCACCTGCAGCCGTGGCCGCAGCGGCTGTGTCATCGCCCGGAACCGCACCCTGCTGGTGACCGGGTACGTGGGCTCGCCGAAGGGGTTTCCCCACTGCGACGAGGTGGGCCACCAGATGAAGAAAATGCTCCATGAAGACGGGTCCATCACCGAGCACTGCGTGCGCACGGTGCACGCGGAGCAGAACGCCATCGCCCAGGCCGCGCGCCTGGGCGTGAGTATCGACGGGAGCACCCTCTACTGCCGGATGACCCCCTGCCGGGTATGCGCGATGCTGATCATCAATTGCGGCATCATTCGCGTGGTATGCGAACGCCGCTACCACGACGGCGCGGAACCGGAGGAAATGTTCCGCCAGGCGGGCGTTCACCTGGAGTATATTCACAACGAAACGCAAGTGTATGAATGACCCCCAATTCTGCACGTAAGAAACCGAGTTGTTCGCGTAAAGCCACTAAGGACAAGGAACGATAAAAGCGGCCTCCTGTCGCTTTGCATCAAGACGGAAATGCGGGCCGCAGTCACGATGGAAGCGGCAGGATGCCGCTTCTACGATCTCGCCATTCCTTACGTGCGGATTTAGATGACCGGGCCAAAAGGCCTGCGTAACCTTTTCCGGGCCGTTGAGGCGCGGCATCTGAAAAACAGTGGCGGAAACCGTCACCGCGTCCCGAGGGAATGGCGTTCCGGAAATATCCAAGGAATACTTCCTTCACCTTCTTGATGCCGTTTGCGTTCTTTCCGATTATGGTCACCAGCTGACGAAACAAAGCCCCCCCCCACGCCGCCATTCCGTTTCCAGCGTTTCTTTGCTCGTTCCGCGCCGGCTGTGTTAGACTAACGGCCCCGTACGATCTGGAGTCGTTCTTCCCGTCATGATGAATCCCAGTCAAATAACAGGCGCTTCGGCCTCTTCCGCCTGGAACGTGTATTCCCGGCTGATCCGTCTTGCCTGGCAGTACAAATCCCGCCTTATCCTGTCATTGATATTGGCGGTGCTGATTGCCGCCTCTTTCGGGGTGCTGCTGGTGGGCGTGGGCACTATCATCCGCATCACTTTTTACGAAGCCCCGGCGGACAAAACCACGGAGACGGTTGAAGACCCGGCCCTGACATTGTCGAACGATGTGACCCATTATACCGGCAGAATGCGCGATATCCTCGGCTGGGCGCCGGACAGCCTGCCCGACAGGGTATACCGGCTGGCCCTGGCCATGCGCGAGGACCGTATGCGCGCCATCATCCTGGCCTCCATTTTTGCGCTGCTGCTGGCTTTCGTCATGAATGTGGCGCGTTTCGTCCAGGAATACCTGGCCGGCTCCATCGGCGCCAACATCACCACGGACCTGGGTAACGCCATGTACGCGAACCTGATGCGCCAGTCCGTGGGTTTCTTTGAGTCCCACCCATCGGGCGAGATACTGGCCCGTTTCACCAACGATATTTTCATGGTCAACCGCGGCCTGGAAGGGGTGTTCGTAAAACTGATGCGCGAACCCATCAAGGTGGCCGTGTTCCTGGGTATCGCCCTGTCGGTGGACTGGCAGTTGACGCTCATCGGCATCTGCGTGCTGCCGCTCGTGCTCTACACCCTGGTCACCATCGGCAAAAAAATGCGCGCCAGCGTGCGCCGGTCGCTCCAGAAAATCGCCGGCATGGCCACGGTCGTCAATGAGACCATCAAGGGCGTGGCCATCATCAAGAGCTACAGCATGGAAGAGTATGAAGTGGGCCGCGTGCGTTTGGAGATACTACGGTTGCGCAAATTCCTGCTGCGTATGGTGACCCTTCACGCGGCCACCGGCCCCAGCACTGAATTTATTCTCGTGCTGGGCATCGTCAGTTTCGTGCTGTTCAGCGGGCGGCGCGTCGAATCGGGACTGCTCGACGCGGGCGACCTGGTGCAGTTGTACTTCGCCCTGGCCATGATGCTGGACCCGGTGCGCAAGATGTCGGACGTCAATAACCTAATCCAGACCAGCGTGGCCAGCGCCCAACGCTGCTTCGAATTCATCGACATGAAACCGGATATCATGGAAGCCGAGGATGCCGTGATGCTGCCCCCGCTGACGTCCAGCATCCGCTTCGAAAACGTCGGTTTCAGTTATGACGGCGCGCGGGAAGTGCTTCACGACATCGACCTCGAAATAAAAAAGGGGGAAATGATCGCCCTGGTAGGCCCCAGCGGCGCCGGGAAAAGCACCTTCGTAAAACTGCTCCCCCGCTTTTACGATCCCACCCGGGGCGCGATTTATATCGACGGCGTGGACATTCGCAAGGCCACCTTCGCGAGCCTGCGTGAACAGATGAGTATTGTCACGCAGGACACCATCCTGTTCGCGGAACGCATCCGCGACAACATCGCCTTCGGCCGGAACACCTATACGGATGCCCGTATCCGCGAGGCGGCTGAAGCCGCCCACGCCGACTTGTTCATAGACCAGCTTCCGAACGGGTTCGACACGGTCATTGGCGAGTCCGGGTGCACCCTTTCCGGAGGCCAGCGACAACGGCTTGCCATCGCGCGCGCCATTATCAAGGACCCCGCCCTGCTCATTCTCGACGAGGCCACCTCAAGCCTCGATTCGGAAAGTGAACACCTGATACAGGAAGCGCTCGACCGCTTCGTCCAGGGGCGCACCACCATTGTCATCGCCCACCGCCTGTCCACGGTACAGCGCGCGGACCGCATCCTGGTCATAGACGAGGGACGTATCATCGAGCAGGGCACCCTCGAAGAACTGCTCGCGAAAGACGGCGCCTATCGGCGCCTGCACAATATCCAGTTCAATGCCAACGGTTACGGGACATAATCTTGGACGCGGTGGGATGCCGCGACGACGTTGTTTATGAAAAAGACACACCGCACCATAAAGACAGTGGCCGGCATCCTTCTGCTTGTGCCGCTCCTCGCGCTGGTTACTGCGTGCAGTTGTCGCGAAAAGGAAACCGCGCAGACATCTTCGCGACAGGCCCTCCCCCGCGCCTCGGCGCCGCCGTCCCCATCCCCCGCGCCTGCAACGGCGGAGAACGCTGAAGGCGAAGCGTTTCTCACCGCCCGGATACGCGCGGTATCCCTGTCCGGCAAGCCGGTTGCGGGCATGATTCCCATAGCCACGCTGGAGGCCAACGCCTTTGACAAGCCCATCGCCACGGGCATGCCGACCGGTGCGGACGGCATGGGCGTCCTGCGCTTTCCCTCCTCTAAAAAAGTGGCGCTGCGCGCCTGGGACCCTGAGCTGCGCTTCTTCCCGAACAATTTCCTCGAAGTCCTGCCCAACAGCGGGGTGATCAACGAGGTGCTCGAGGTGACCATGGTGCAGTCCGGAATTCTCTTCGCCAAATTGCTGCTTCCAGACGGGTTGCCCGCGCGCAATGAGAACGCGGGCATCATGCTGCTCCACCCGGTGCATGGCCCATGGTGGCCGGCGGAATCCAACACCAGCGACGCGGGTGAAGTCGTGTTTGAAAGCGTCCCCCCCGGCAAGTTCGTCCTGCGCCTGAAAGTCGCCTCGGGACCTTCCATCGAGGTCGCCGAGACCTACATCGCCCCTGGCGAACCCACCTCCCTCGGCACTATCACGCTGAACTGGTAAAAGCCTGCCCGTACTTCTCTTCCGTCAGGGGGCAAGTTCCCAGCACAAGGGCGGCGTTTCTTCCGCGTTGTACAGGTAACGTTCGCCGTTCTGCCATAAAAAGGCCGCACGGATGGCATAGCCAATCGGATTGGAACCCTGCTGCCAACCGGCGAGATAGGCAATGGTCTCGCCCAGGGTAAGGCGCCAGTCAGCGTTCAAATCCGCCGGGTGCACCATGTCCCCGCTTTCGCCGTCCGAAGAGACGATGAAACCGCCTTCGATACGATAGGCGGCACTATTGGAAACGGCGCCCATGGACTGGCCCAGGGCGTCATGCAGGCCGCTGGCGGCGGAGGCGCGGACACCGCCGCCCCCGGACAATACGGACCAATGGAGGTCATAGTGCTCCGATACCTGCCCGGTGGCGGCGCCGCAAAACGTCAGCAGGGCAAGGATACCCGTCAAATGCAGGCGGCACCGGGCGGACCGGAAATGATGTTTCATATTCATGGGAATATCCTTTCCCGCCGTTCCAGGTTACTTGGAGGCTTCCGGCCCGGTCTCTGCGGCCACTCCCTTTTCTTCGCCGAAACCATACGCCTCTGGATGCAGATAGGTACCGCGCTCCGCTTCAGGCTTATCCTCCACCACAACGATCCGGTTCGCTTCGGCGTACGGATCCTGTCGAACACCCGTCACCTGCCAGGATACTTTCAGGCCCGGCGACCCGCCGGCAATCCGGAATTGGTTGTTTTGAATTTCCTCGGCGATATACAGGTCGGGGCCGGGCGCGCCGATGGCCGTCAGTTGATACCGGAACTCCCGGTTCAACGCCTCAAACCAGTCCGGCATGGCCACGCGGGCGCTCCCTTCGGCATCCAGAATAACCGTGCCGTTATACACATTCATCATATCGGGGCTTTCCACAAAAGAATGGGAAAGATACTTGTTCTCCGGGTCCAGAGGATGGTCAATCTTGAAGGAACCACTCCCTTTGGACAAACTCCCTACTACCTTCACATTGCCATCAAAATAACCGGCATAGCCCGTTCCCACCGGCCTGGCCCCATAGATGCTGTATTCATCAAACGCTTCGCCGGAATCCGCTTTTCCATACAGACCCCATCTCCCGCCCTGACCCCAGACACCGACGTAGTTTCCATTACCGCGCACACCCGCACCCTGATAGTCTGAATCGCTTTCTCCAAGCACGCCGTAGGTTGTTCCCCCCGTATTTGAAGAACTTCCGTGTACGCCAATGCCGTTGGTGGATGCCGTTTCCCCCTTAACGCCGACTGTTGCCCCCGAAGCATGTGCAATAGTACCCAGAACACCGATACCGGCGGAGGACAGAGATTCGCCCTTGACGCCCACCGCAGAACCCGACACACTGGACGCTCTTCCTGATACGGCGATGCCTTCCCCGGAACTAGTCGAACCATAAACCCCGTACGCCGTCCCCGTGCCGGACGTGTTCAAACCGCGCATCGCCGCACCGGAACCGTTCGGAGTCTGGCCTTTGATCGCATCCGCGGAAAGACTATACCCGAAGATACCCGTGTCGGTACTGCTCACGCCCGCAACGCCCTTTCCCGAGTCCGACTCCCCGTAAACCCCGTATTTTCCAAGAACAGACAGGGCGACTTCGCCCGCCCTGCCGATGACACCGGCTTTGTAATTCACATCCGCCGTCGTGCTCCCGACCAGCCCGCTGTTGGTATCGCTTTGGAATTCTCCCGCAACACCGCCGCCGCTCTGGGTAACGCTGAGTGTGGGTTGCGAACTCGCGCTGGTGATGGTCTCCGGACCGGTATCTCTGACAAAGGCCGGAGAATCTACGCCGTCCAGCAGGTCCGCGTTCAGGCCTGAACCGGGGCCATCAACCCCCTTAATAATATCCAGCACTTGTGGTATCTGGACAAAGGTGGGGGGAATAACCGTCTCCCCTAAAACACCTGAAATTTCAGAGCCGTCATGGGTGTGGACCGCCTCGGCGAATTCCGTGGCATCCTTGCCGTCCAGCAAGTCCGCATTATCCGTAAACAGCGAGTAGGCGACATACTCCAGGGACTGCCGGGGAACCGCTTCGGCATCGGCGCCCACCTTGATTCCCAGCCAGAGTTCGCGGCCGTCAAATATCGCTTCAGGCAGGGATTCCACATCCCCCAAGGCCGTGGAAAACAATCCATTTCCCACGGCTACATCCTTGGTTTCCACCCATAAGGCAGTGCCGTCCACCGCAACATCGTAAAGGCGGAAAGTCATGGTAAACGTACCTTCCCGGGGCGCGCCGGTGGCGGGATCCGTCAGGCGGGCTTGATAGTGTAGCGTGGCGCCCTGGGCGGACGCCATCCCAAAACCCAACAGCACAAACATCCACAGACGGGCGACGGAAAAAATAATACGCCCTTCTTCCCAAGTACTCTTTTTCATCTTCTTTTCTCCTTGACCCGGTTGCAACCCTATATTCCTGTGAACACACGTTCTAAAAAGAGCCCTGCCCGCTTCGTTTCAAGCCCCGTCTACTGCATATTTATTGCTATTATACAACAACTTCTTTCTTTTTGTTGTTTTTTAATTCTTCCATAGATAGAGTTTTGGATTTAACGTAGATATTGATGGAGTAGGGAAATAATTTTCTTTATGGGATAAGAAAAATAGAGGGAGCGCAATCAACGGCCACCGGCAGCGCCGGTGGTTTAACTTTGATTTACAAAAGGCCCTAAATGCACTGGGGCCTGTTCAGGCGGGTCTGCATGTTTTCAACGGGGCCAACCGTGAAATCATGAAAATAGTTGCTGTGCCCTGAAGCCGCCTCAAGCCCGCTTCACACGTGGACCGTCCGCAGTGTCCTCGATAACCCAGCCCTCCTGAAGCAGACCGTCACGGATGGCGTCGGCCTCGGCGAACTTCTTCTCGCGGCGGGCTTGCTGACGGGCGGCAACACGGTCCAATATATCCTGCGGTACGCTTTCTTCCATGGCTGGAGCGAACACGCCGGTAA
>Ga0209606_1001650_pt1 | contig 27031 bp, 12 predicted proteins | sample AD_UKC057_MetaG_FD_184412 | JGI IMG/M metagenome (GOLD analysis project Ga0209606, IMG submission 184412) | Active sludge microbial communities of municipal wastewater-treating anaerobic digesters from USA - AD_UKC057_MetaG (SPAdes) (version 2) | ecosystem: Engineered > Bioreactor > Anaerobic >...
AACATATTATCCGCGCCGGTCCCTCCATCCAAGGTATCATTTCCACTTCCGCCGTAAAGATTATCATTATCGTTTTCGCCATAAATTAAATCATTGCCGCATTCTCCATAGAGGAAATCACTACAATTACCACCATAAATGATGTCATCACCTGCCCCTGAATAAACCGTATCAATTCCATTTAAAGCATAAATGAGATCGTTATCGCAGCAGGTTATGATTAATTCACTCCAATTTGTCCCGCAGATAACTTTCTTTGTATCTAAATCAAAAGTATCTGAAACACTTGCCGCACAACCATCCGTTGCCGTTACCTTTATGGATATTTTACCGGTAACGTCTGGCGTACCACTGAGAGTCTGTGTCGCCGGATTAAAGCTCAACCAGGAAGGCAGGGATGACCCGTCAGACAGTGTTGCGCTGTAAGCCAGGGTGTCGCCCATGTCGATATCCGCAAATGTATTGGCCGGAACTACAAAGCTATATATATTGTTTTTCTGAGCTGACTGATTAGCTATCGGATTTACAATAAACGGTGCATCGTTCACATTCTCCACGGCAACATCGAAGTCATCTGACACACTGGCTCCCGATGTATCTGTTGCTGTTACTTTAAGTGACAGTGTCCCGACATTATCGTTGCCCGGTGTACCGCTGAAGGTCATTGTTGCTGCGTCAAAGGTCAGCCATGATGGTAGGGCCGAACCATCAGCCAGTGTTGCGCTGTAGATCAGAGCATCGCCCGCATCAACATCAGTAAAGGTGTTGGCCGGAACCATGAAATTAAATGCCACATCCTCTGTAGCTGTCTGATTGGCCATCTGATGGGCAACGACAGGAGCATCATTGACATTGACGACGGTCACATCAAAATCGTCAGATATATTTGCGCCTGTTGTATCGGTTGCCGTTACCTTGAGTGACAGCGTTCCGGCATCGTCATTCGTCGGCACGCCGCTGAAGGTCATCGTGTCAGCATCAAACGTTAGCCAAGACGGCGGCGCTGAACCGTCAGCCAATGTCGCGCTGTAAGTCAGGCTGTCATCCACATCCACGTCTGTAAAGGTGTTGGTTGGCACTGTGAATGTAAAGACTTCATCTTCCAGTGTCGTCTGATTTGCTATTGTATTAACGACAATCGGCACATCATTTCCATTCTCCACGGTCACATCGAAGTCATCCGATACGCTGGCTCCCGCTGTATCGGTTGCTGTTACTTTAAGCGACAATGTTCCAACATTGTCATTCGCCGGAGTTCCACTGAAGGTCATCGTCGCCGCATCAAATGCCAGCCATGAAGGCAGCACTGATCCGTCAGAAAGAGTCGCGCTGTAGGTTAGAGCGTCGCCTACATCAACATCAGCAAAGGTGTTCGCCGGAACCGTGAAGCTGGAAACTTCATCCTCAAATGTCGTCTGATTGGCAACCGGACATACAACAACCGGTGCATCGTTAACATTGATTACTGTAAGATTGAAATCGTCAGATACACTTGCACCTTCTGTGTCTGTAGCTGTTACCTTAAGCGACAGCCTTCCGACATCATTGTTGCCCGGTGTACCGCTGAAGGTCTGCGTTGCTGCGTCAAAGATCAGCCAGAAAGGAAGAGCTGTTCCATCGGAAAGCTTGGCGCTGAATGTTAGTGTGTCACCTGCATCAACATCATTGAACGTATTTGCAGGAACTGTGAAATTGAAGACGGCATCTTCCGTCGCTGTTTGATTTACTATCGGATTTACAATAAACGGTGCATCGTTCATATTCTCCACGGTAATATCAAAGTCATCTGACACACTGGCTCCCGATGTATCTGTTGCTGTTACTTTAAGTGACAGTGTCCCGACATTATCGTTGCCCGGTGTACCGCTGAAGGTCATTGTTGCTGCGTCAAAGGTCAGCCATGATGGTAGGGCCGAACCATCAGCCAGTGTTGCGCTGTAGATCAGAGCATCGCCCGCATCAACATCAGTAAAGGTGTTGGCCGGAACCATGAAATTAAATGCCACATCCTCTGTAGCTGTCTGATTGGCCATCTGATGGGCAACGACAGGAGCATCATTGACATTGACGACGGTCACATCAAAATCGTCAGATATATTTGCGCCTGTTGTATCGGTTGCCGTTACCTTGAGTGACAGCGTTCCGGCATCGTCATTCGTCGGCACGCCGCTGAAGGTCATCGTGTCAGCATCAAACGTTAGCCAAGACGGCGGCGCTGAACCGTCAGCCAATGTCGCGCTGTAAGTCAGGCTGTCATCCACATCCACGTCTGTAAAGGTGTTGGTTGGCACTGTGAATGTAAAGACTTCATCTTCCAGTGTCGTCTGATTTGCTATTGTATTAACGACAATCGGCACATCATTTCCATTCTCCACGGTCACATCGAAGTCATCCGATACGCTGGCTCCCGCTGTATCGGTTGCTGTTACTTTAAGCGACAATGTTCCAACATTGTCATTCGCCGGAGTTCCACTGAAGGTCATCGTCGCCGCATCAAATGCCAGCCATGAAGGCAGCACTGATCCGTCAGAAAGAGTCGCGCTGTAGGTTAGAGCGTCGCCTACATCAACATCAGCAAAGGTGTTCGCCGGAACCGTGAAGCTGGAAACTTCATCCTCAAATGTCGTCTGATTGGCAACCGGACATACAACAACCGGTGCATCGTTAACATTGATTACTGTAAGATTGAAATCGTCAGATACACTTGCACCTTCTGTGTCTGTAGCTGTTACCTTAAGCGACAGCCTTCCGACATCATTGTTGCCCGGTGTACCGCTGAAGGTCTGCGTTGCTGCGTCAAAGATCAGCCAGAAAGGAAGAGCTGTTCCATCGGAAAGCTTGGCGCTGAATGTTAGTGTGTCACCTGCATCAACATCATTGAACGTATTTGCAGGAACTGTGAAATTGAAGACGGCATCTTCCGTCGCTGTTTGATTTACTATCGGATTAACGACAACCGGTGCGTCATTGACATTGGCAATGGTAAGATCAAAATTACTTGATACGCTTGCCCCGGCCAGATCGGTTGCCGTTACCTTGAGTGACAGCGTTCCGACATCGTCATTCGTCGGCGTACCGCTGAAGGTCTGAGTTGTCGTATCAAAGGTCAACCATGAAGGTAGAGCTAATCCATCAGTAAGAGTTGCGCTGTAGATCAGAGCATCGCCCGCGTCAACATCGTTGAAGGTATTCGCCGGTACCGTAAAGGTGAATAATTCATCCTCAAAAGTTGTCTGCTCTGCCAGGAAATTCCCAACGGTTGGTGGATTATTAGTTTCGGCTATTTCAATATCAGCAAGATTAATTTGACTGTAATCGGCAAATTGTAACGTTCTAACAACAAGAGACCCATTTATTTCATTCTGATCAAAGTTGAGTAAATTAATGACGTCGCCATTGCTTCCCACATTAATCGTTAATGTATTGCCATTTTTAGTGAAGGTGAGATCACCCGAAGCAATACCTTCGCCGAAGCAAATCACATTCTCTTCAACAATTGTGGAAGTATCTATTACTATATCAATCCCATCTCCTATGTTGAACAAGTAGGTGTCATTACCATCTCCGCCGTCGATTGTATCTTTGCCGATACCGCCACAAATGACATCATCACCCCTTAGTCCTTTGATGCGGTCTGGGGCATTGGTGCCGGTTATTTCATCATTATCGGCTGTACCATTTATATGAATTCCAAGATCAAGTAGCTGATTATATGTTAGAAACGTTCCATCGGTAAATACGTAGTCCTCAATAGCGTGTGCGCCATAGGCGTCATTCGGATCAAAATTTTCAAAACGTATAGCATCGATGCCGTCGCCGAGCAGAATATCCAAACTGCCAATCGTCACATATAAATCATTCGGTGTAATGCCTTCACCGAACAACAATATATTTCCTTCGGTCTCTAAGGCAAGATCATCAATTATTTTGCTGCCATTACTTGAATTAAATATATACGTATCGTTGCCGGAACCGCCGGCAAGATAATCTTCGCCCGCATCGCCGTCAAGCGTGTCGTTCCCATCTCCACCATAGATAATATCATTGCCACCAAGGCCATGTATAAGTTCCTCTGCGTTGGTACCATATAAATAGTCGTCATCTTCAGTAGCCTCAAGTTCTTGACTATATATCTCATTAATGTCCCATACTGTGCCATTTGCAAACTGAATTTTTTCTATCTCGCACGAAGCATTCAAGAAGAAATACCATATTTTCAATGTGTCTTCTGTGCCGTTAATAGACAATATTAAATCACCACCCTCATTGGCATTAAGTTTAACATCGCCGGGCAAAATATCAGAATTCAACAAAATGGTGTCCATATTGTCCAACGTCTCATCGGAATCAAATATTTCAACTTGACCATAACCACGTCCAAAAACATAAGTGTCATTGCCGCCAAATCCGGACATAGAATCATTACCGCCTCCGCCGTCGATTGTATCATCCCCCTGATTGCCATAAATAATATCATCGCCACCCAGACCTTGTATCGAGTCACTCCGATCAGTGCCATAAAGAAAGTCGTTGCCTTGAGTAGGCGTCATAAGTTGCAATTGACTGCAGATAGAATCAATATTCCATATAATTCCATCGGCAAACTGAATTTGTTCTATCCGATATGTGTATTCGAAGAATCCTTTAATCAGTAGAGTGTCGTCGGTATCAACCAAGGATAACATTAGGCTATAGCCATAAGAATCTGAAAAATAGAGACCCGGAGTAATATCGACCGAGGAAATACCTGAATTGAACATTATGACATCTGAATTGCCGTCACTATCAAATACGCTATCCTGACCAAAATTTGGACCAAAAATATATATGTCACTGCCCGCATCGCCATACAAATTATCATTGCCGGATCCACCAATTATCGTATCATCACAAAAGGTACCTTCAATAGTATCGTTGTCCAAGTCACCATCTATATAATTACCACCGCATTGAATATGGTTTTGAGGGTCGTTATAGAAAGAGATGGAATCATCACCGGCGCCGCTATAAATCGTATCATAACCAACGCCACCGCTAAAAATACAGTCATTGCCTAAACCTGTATCGATGTAATTATAACCATAGCCGCCGCTGGATAAGACATCTATACAATCGTCACCGTCACCGCCGAAAATCGTATCATTACCTCCCGCACTGAAAATATTATCATTACCAGTACCACCATCGAAATAATTATAACCATACCTACAGATAATCAATTGGTCATTGAATCTGTAGTACACATTGAAAAAAATACGATCATCGCCGTCACTGCCACAAATTATATTATTACTACCGCTAAAAAAGAGTTCATCATTGCCAACACCGCCGAAATATTGACTATTGCCGGCATCACCGTATGATGATATCTTATCATCTCCTGCGCCACAATATACTATATCGCCATCATCTGCACCACTCACGATGGTATCATTGCCTGAACCTGCATCAATATAACTGCAACCATGATAACCAAGATCACCGTCATTGCTTATACTGCCATAAATAAGGGTATCGATATAATCATTACCACTGCCGCCGAAGATTATATTATTACCTTCACTGCCGTATAACCTGTCGTCGCCGTCGCCTCCAAACAGCGAATCATCGCCATTTCCATCACAGATGACGTCGTTGCCAGTACCGCCGTAAACAATATTATTGCCATCGCCGTTAACTACTGTATCGTTGCCGGAACCGCCATAGACTGTGTCATTGCCTAAACCGCCATAAACTGTGTCATTCCCCGAGCCGCCATAGACAACTCTATCGCCGGAACTCACATGTATAATATCGTTGCCGGAACCGCCCAATCCATCTTTGTCTATGTTGCCAATTGCATCATTGCCATAATTACTTTGGGTTTCGACTAATGAATCAACCTGTGCAGGAGTCAACACGGATGTCAAATCTTGAAATAAAAATTGTCCCGGCCTGCACGTATCATTGATGAACCAATTCTTTATCGTCAACGAATCATTGGTGCCGCTGATATTAATCAGAAGATCATTGCCATATTTCGTAAACAGCAAGTTCGCCAAAGCGATGTCCGCGCCACATTGTATTTTATCCGCCGCTGTCGCACAATCATCGGCATAATTGTCAATGGTGTCATTGCCGTCACCCCTCTTGAAAACGTAGGTATCGTTACCCAAACCACCCTCAAGGTAATCATCGCCGGAACCACCGCTTATTATGTCATCGCCGTCGCCGCCACGAATCCAATCATTACCGGAGCGTCCGTCAATAGCATCATCTCCGCCACCCGCATTTATGTTGTCTTGTCCCGTATAGCCGAAAATTTGATCGTTGCCAGAACCGGTGCGAATTCCGCTGTATCCAATGCCACCGTTAATAATATTGTTGCCATCACCGGCGTCGATGTAATCCGTGAGCATATCGCTGCCAAAAGTGCCGTATATCGTGTCATTGCCCGTGCCGGCATAAATTTCATTTCTGTAACTTTGGTTACCGCAATAAATAACGTTATCCCCGTCACCCGCATATATGTAATTAACACCTGTGCCGCCGGTAATCGTGTCATCGCCGGAACCGGTATAAATTTCACTCCTTGTGTTGCCGCCGCTGATATTATTATTTCCTTCACCCGCATAAATGTATTCATCGTATCCAAGGCCGCTGACAGTGTCATTGCCAGCGCCCGTATGAATTTCATTTCTCGCACTGCCGAAAACAGTATAAATCGTGTTATTGCCGTTGCCCGCATCAATGTAATTAATGCTGCCGTCCCCGCTTTCCAGGCCGCATTGAATCGTATCATCGCCTGCGCCGGCATAAATTGTGTTTTCCCCTTCGCCACCGCCAATACGATTATTGCCATCGCCCGCATCAATGTAGTCATCGCCATCTCCGCCATCTATTGTGTCGTTGCCTGATCCACCGTACAGCGTATCGTTTCCGCCATAAGCAACAATGAAGTTGTTTCCGCCTTTTCCGTCTATGTAATCGTCACTATCGCTGCTATAAATTGTATCATCACCGTCACCAACACTAAATTCGTTATTGCCCGCACCGGAATAAATTGTATTATTCCCTTCGCCCGCATCGATGTAGTCATCGCCATCTCCGCCATCTATCGTGTCGTTGCCTGATCCACCGTACAGCGTATCGTTTCCACCACCGCCGGCAATCATATTTGCCCCCGCGCCGCCGTCGATGTAGTCGTCTCCCTGATCATCTTCAGCAACATTGGCAGCGTCTCCTGTTAAAGTATCATTACCTTCCCCGCCAAATAGTATATCAGCATTGTCTCCACCAATGATTTCATCATCTCCGGCTCCTCCATCAATGTAATCAGCGCCAATATAGCCATCAATATAATCATTACCGTCGCCGCCGAACAGCATATCATCGCCCGCGTCACCCATGAGAGTATCATTCCCTGCTTCGCCGTCGAGATAGTCATTGCCTGCACTTTCATCGCCGTCATCTCCCTCAAGGTAATCATCGTCCGCACCGCCGAAGAGAACATCATCGCCACCATCTCCGACAAGGGTGTCATTGCCCGCCTCGCCGTCGAGATAGTCATTGCCGGTATGCCCATACAGAGTATCGTTATCTGCGCCACCGAAAAGTTCGTCATTACCGTCTTGACCTTCGATATAATCATTGCCTGATCCGCCGTCTATGTAGTCGTTGCCGGTTTCTCCAACCAATCCGCGATCGCCAAACAGATAATCGTCGTCTTCCCCTCCTTCGATGAAATCATTGCCGACATCGCCAAAGATTGTATCGCTGCCTGATCCGCCGTATATCTCGTCGTCACCGCCGCCGGCATCGACATAATCGTTGCCCGTTCCAGCATAAACGACATCATCGCCGGTTATGTTATGATCGGAAACGTCAACGGTCATGTTGCTAAATTGTACGATATAGGTCTTGTTTACAGCGTCGTATTCAATGGTGTATGACCAGTTTCCATAATCGAAACCGCCGACGCCAAAGGATGTGGCTTCGCCATAGATGACATCGTCGCCTCCGCCGCCGACCAGCACGTCATTGCCTTCTCCGCCGAAAAGCCCGTCTTTGGCATCGCTGCCGTAAATAAAGTCGGTCCCGTCGCCGCCATAAACCAGATCGCCGGTTGTATTCAGATTGAGAGCTGTTTCTCCCCGTGTAATAATTTGTTCCATAGTGTCGATTTGTCCGTCACTATTGGAATCGGAAGCTCCGCAAAATAGCCGGTCGCTGCCGAAGCTTCCGAGAAGGGCATCTACTCCGGCATTGCCTTCCAGAATACAGTCATCAGGGTTGCCGAAGGCCTGAACCATATCATTGCCTCCGCCGCCAATCAGCCAATCATTGCCGGTTTCCAGATAGTGGGTCATCACTTCGTCATTGCCGCTTCCGCCAATGATTTTGTCACTGCCGGAGGTGCCGTAATGCACACCACGATGGTCGGTATTAGTCGGATCTTCCATATCCAGATAAATGGTGTTGTATTCTGTCGGGGGAGTCGGAAGGGTAATCAGGTTGATGCCAAAATCGCCGGGTTGAACATCAGTATTTAATTCAATCGTGCTGTCATTTGCCAAAGTGATCGTATTATCCGTCAGTGTGATACTTCCGTCCTGTGATTCCCATGAATTATTCTCTGTGTTTTCAAGAAGTGCACCGATTTTTACCCATTTGCCATTCTCATCTTCAATATAAATTGCATTCGCTTCGCTGTCGATTAACCTGTAATCAAAGTTGCCATCCAGATAATACGTATCATTCCCGCCACCATCAGCGATCTCGAATGTATAGTTTGCGACGGTGTCGTTTGTTGCTCCGAGAATTGTGATTTCATTGTGGCCTATACCGCTATTGATACGAATATTACCATTCTCCCCGATCACAAAAAGGTCTTCCGCTTTCGTGCTGCCTTCTCCGTAGGCGATATTGATGTTCACGGGTTTTGCATCTGAATTCAGATCTATGAGCCAGGCATTGATGTTGGATGCGCTTTCTTCCCTCGTTATGAGAAAGCCGTTTTCCACACTGTATATCGTTTTCTTTGATGAATCTGTTGGATTTTCAAAGGTTGTTTCATTAATGGTGATAGATGATAATATACTATTTACCGCCTCCTTGGCTTCGGCCGAAACAACACCCGCAATATCGACCGTTGCTATTTTCGCCATAAAGAGAGGCACTAACCCGGTCAGATATACACTTTCTGCGCTATCGAAAGTACATCCTTCAAATGACTTTAGCGCCCATGGCACATTTTCGTTTGATGGGACACTATAACTCCCCGAACCAAGGGCACTTGCGATTTCTTCTAGTAAAAGCGCATCCGCTTTGAGTATTGCAACATTATATTCCACACTGTCTTTTGCATATTTTTGTCCAGCAGTATAATACCTCCAGTCGTGAGTCTTGCAGATGGCATCAACCAAGCTGTAGCAATGATCCGTATTGAGGCTCGAATCTTGTTCGATGTTTCTTATGCTATTGTTGTAGCAGGGGGCTGATGATTTTGCCCAGTCTATTGACGACCCTCTCACGCCGCCGGACCAGCCGGAGCCACCCCATAAGCCGTAGGTGGGACATGCGGCGCCATTTCCATCGATCGCCCCAAGAAGGAGGTTAAGGGGCAATCTTAGTCCTCGATAAACACTGCGGATTGCGTCGCCTACAAATTTCGAAAAACTTCCTTCTGTATATTCAAAGTCGGCGGTGCCGATGGAGTATGGTGTTTTTATTGGTTTGGGATCGTTGGGGTTATACCATATTTCTACTGACATAATAATACTCCTTACTAAGGAATTTTTATTTTGCTTCGAGTTTTATCTACAGTCATCTTTTATCTTGACGATCGACACATCAAATCCTTAATACATTATCAATTAATAGTACGTGATGCTTTTTCTGGTATCATTTTGTATATATGTTTATATTTTGGAGGAATGCTCCAATTTGTAGTTTTTTCTGGAGTACAAGGTAAATAAAGGCACCACAGTGCAGTACCATCTTGTGTATTATAAATACCTATTGTCAAACTGACAGATATCATTCCAAGCAACTTTCCATCCAGCGAAATAGCTGCGGCATCGACCGAACCGCCTTCTCCCACAAGCCGGTGATTCCCATCCGGTGAATAGAGATAAAATTTTCCTCCCGAAAGGGATTTCTCATAAATCAGCACGGTGCCGTCTTTGCTCAAAAGCGGTTTTTGAGGAAAAGTTTCCGCAGGGAATTTATAGGGATTGGTAATCAGCTCTTTGCCTTTCATGACGACAACACCATGGATGCCTCTACCCTGACGTTCCAACTCAATCATTTTGTTCCCGAAGGCCGTCTCGTTACCAAACGACGCTAATCCCTGAAATACGCTCGGACGATCTCCATAATAAATAAACCGTTCATCATCCGGGAAGTAGGTCAGATTGCTCATGTAAAAATACTCGAAAAAAGTGAGTTGCGTCTGTTTGCCGGTTTCCAGATTGACTTCCCAGGCATCGTAGTCCGCGGCGGGTGTTTTACCTTTTTCCCTGATTCGCGCCGCACGGGCATAGAGAATCTTTTTTCCGTTATGGGAAAAGGTCGGATAGAGCTTGGCGCCTGAACCGGTGGTAACCTTTTTGTAGTTCTTTCCGTCGGCGTCCATGACGGCTATCTGCATATTGCCCAGATCAAGGTCGTCATTGGGCTTGATGGGGATCACGGAAAAAGTTATCTTTTTGCCGTCATAAGAGTATTTTCCCATCGTCCATTGTTCGTTATGGGGGGATTGATAAGCGGCCAGTTCCCCGGTTTCCAGATTATAGACCTGTATCCCACAATCGCCTTCGCGACAGCGGTCGAACACAACACTCTTTCCGTCATGGGAAAAACTTAAGTTACTGATGGTATCTTTTTCTTCAAGCATGGCAAAACAACCTCCTGTGAATGTCATCATACCTATAAAAATGAATATTGTTATAAAATATAAAACCGTCTTGTTGATTATCTTCTGAAAATTAATTTTGCTAATGAACAAAATGAATCTATTGATGTTTTTGTTATTCCTTATTCTCATGCCGCCCTCCTCAAGTTTTCTTTCTGTGCAATCCTTCGCCATATGGGATAAAAAACCTTACTTCAAAATCCAGCGAGTCTCATTACTTCTTTAAAACTTAATTTGTGAAAACTTTTGATACTTTTTTGATGCTTTTGAATCTGTTTTGATGCTGTGTAACAATTTATTGTGAGACTCAAATTTCAAAAACAAAGTGCATTGAAATTTGTAAGTCGAACAATCCCGCACAGCGGAGGGTATGATCCCAACAGCAGTTTGCCGTTGGGATTATATTCATGATTAACTAATAAATATTCTTCTGTCAATCCCTCGTTCGAGGGATTTTGATGAGTATTTTTTGTAAAAGTATTCAATGCATCCGATCTGAATATGATGTCCGCCGTCCAGATAATCGTCACCCGCATCGCCATAAATCGTATCGTTATCCGCGCCGCCAAAGAGTTCGTCATTACCGGCATTGCCATCGATTTCGTCATGACCCGCGCCGCCGTCGATTGTGTCGTCACCCGCGTACCCGTATATTTGATCATTGCCTTCCAGACCTTGAATGCTATCCGCTGTTGAGTAACCAATCAGCACATCATCGTCGGAAGTCCCCTGAAGAACAAGCAGCTTAACGGCGGCGGCATCCCAAACCGTTCCGTCGGCAAACTGGATTCGTTCAACCTGATATTCATTAGATTCATTCAAGAACCAGTTATTAACTGTTATTTTATCGTTGGTGTCGTTTATGGAAAGAATCAGATCATCACCGCTGCGTTTCAGATCAACATCATTCGGTGTAATATCGGGATCCAGCAGAATCGTATCTAAATTGCCTGCCGTATTATCCTGATCGATAACAATATCGTATCCAAAACCGCGACCGAAAAGATAGGTATCATTGCCGGTTTCACCATAAAGTTGATCATTCCCCGCGCCGCCGTCCAGCGTGTCGCCACCCGCGCGCCCGTATAATCGATCTCTGCCCTCTAACCCCCGAATGTCATCAGCGGTCGAATAGCCAATTAAAACATCATTGCCTGGAGTCGCTTGAATTACAATTTGCTTAATGGCGGATGCATCCCAGATTGTGCCGTCACAAAATTCAATTCGCTCGATTTGATTATTTCCGGCTTCGCCAGAGAACCAGTTGCTGACGGTTATCGATCCAGCGCTATTATTTATGGTAAAAATCAGACTATCACCGTTACGTCTTAAAGTAACATCACCCGGTGTAATATCGGAATTCAATAGAATCGTATCCAGATTGCCTGCCGTATTATCCTGATCGATAACAACATCGTATCCGGAACCGCGACCGAAAAGATAGGTATCATTGCCGGTCTGGCCATACAGCGTGTCATTCCCCGCACCGCCATCCAGTATGTCGTCACCGGCACGGCCGTACAATTGATCATCGCCTTCCAGACCCTGAATCGTATCCGCCGCGTATGATCCGATCAGCACATCATTACCAGCTGTGCCCTTATACAGCATCTCCGAAATTATCGGCACATTCCATACCGTGCCGTCGGCAAACCCGATGCGTTCAATCTGATATTCATCCGATTCGAACCAATTACTGACTGTTATTGTATCGCCGGTGTCTTCTATGGTAAGAGTCAAATCGTTGTTGTTGCGGCTCAACGCAACATCATCCGGTGTAACATCGGAATCCAGCAAAATCGTATCCAGATTACCGGAAGTTGCATCGTAATCATAGATGAAATCCTGTCCCGACCCGCGTCCGAACAGATACGTGTCATTGCCGGTAGAGAGATTGGTTATTTTATCATAATATTTTCTTCCTCCGATGCCGCCATAGAGGATATCATAACCTTCGCCGCCGTCCAGCGTATCATGACCATCGCCGCCGTAAAGAACATCATCATCTTCGCCACCCAGAAGAACGTCATTGCCGGTTTCGCCGTAGATATGATCTTCGCCTGCACCGCCATCCAGTATGTCGTCACCGGCACGTCCATATAATTGATCACCGCCTTCCAATCCCTGGATGTCATCTGCCGTGGAGTAGCCGATTATCTTATCATCACCGGAAGTGGCTTGAAGCTGCATCTGCTTGACCGCGTTGACATCCCAAATCGTCCCATCGGCAAATTTGATTTGTTCCACCTGATACGCGCCGGACTCGTTAAACCAATCGCTGATCATGATCGCATCCGTTGTCCCATTTATGGACAGCGTCAGATAATCATAATCACGCCACAGTGTCATATCATCGGGCGTAATGTCGTCGCCCAGCAGAATCGTATCCAGATTGCCCGGCGTTGTGTCATAATCATAAATAGTATCCTGTCCGTCACCGCGGCTGAAAAGATATGTATCATTACCGTTAGCTGAATCTAAATTATCAGAACCGCCATAAAGTTTGTCGTTGCCTGCGCCACCGTCCAGCGTATCGTTACCCGCACCGCTGAAAAGATAATCATCTCCCGCACCGCCGTCCAGCAAGTCCTGACCGGCGTGACCGTACAAATTATCATTCCCTGCAAGAGCCTGAATAATATCGTCTGTGGAATAACCGATTAACGCATCATTGCCTGAAGTGCCCTGCAGCAGTATTAGTTTGATAGCAGCCGCATCCCACACCGTATCATCGCTAAACTCAATGCGTTCAACCTGATATTCGCTCGATTCATTTTTGAACCAATTCATAACGGTTATCGTATCGCCGGTGTCTTTTATGCTGAGGATCAAATCGTCGTTTCTATGGCTTAGAACAACATCTTCAGGAGTAACATTGGGTTCCAGTAAAATTGTATCCAGATTGCCCGGCGTTGCATCACGATCGATGATGGTATCCTGCCCCGACCCGCGCCCGAACCGATACGTGTCTTCACCGTTGTATGCGGGATTATGCCAATAATCATCGGCGCCACCGTTGAGCACATCATTGCCCGCGCCGCCATCCAATGCGTCATGGCCTGCCCCGCCATAAAGGCTATCATGACCATCGCCGCCGAGAAGAACATCATGATCCGCTTCACCGTAAAGTTTATCATCGCCTGTTCCGCCTGCAAGCGTATCGCTGCCTGATCCGCCGTAAAGTTTATCATTGTCTTCATTGCCCGATAATGAATCATGGCCGCCAAGTCCGTAGATAATGTCGTTCCCCTTCAAGCCCGACAAAACATCATCCTGCGCAGTTCCGTACATTAAATCATCGCTGGCGGTTGTCTGCGTCATGAGTTTTTGCTGTTCAATATCCGTGGCGTGCCATACGGCGCCGTCGATAAATTTAATCCGTTCGATGCGATACGCAGTACTGTAACTCTGATAGTAACCCTGAACCGTTATGGCATCCATAGTATCTTTGAGTTTGAGAATAAGATCATTGCCCGACTGATTGACAATGATCTCCTCCGGAGATATGTTATTGCCAAACCAGATTGTGTCGACATTTCCTGCCGTGGAATCATTATCTATGATGACATCATGGCCGTCGCCTCTTCTGAAAATGTAAGTATCGCTTCCGGCTTCGCCGTAAAGCGTATCATTGCCGTTGCCGCCGTCAATCGTATCATTGCCAGCACCTGCGCGAACGGTATCGTTGCCGCCATCCGCAACGATTGCGGCATGATCCGATCCGTTGGATAATGTTTCATCGCCGGCGGTTCCGTACACTGCATCATTTGTTCTGTTTCCGTTTGCCGAATCGATCACCCATCCCAATGCAGCGTCCATGCTGATGAAGGTCTCGCGGAAGGAAAGATAGTTGACCATTTCCTGAATGCCCATGCCCCGTAAACTACGGGCAAATTCCGCTAAATCTTCTCTACCTTGTGTTGGATCAGATGCCAAACGAGCTGCCAGTTCCGCTGTTACGGCGCTCAGGTCGGCTTTCATGGTCTGAGTTGTTTCGTTCCAGGCATAGGTGATTTTGCCGTATAGATCCTGCAAATGAGTCTGCACCATCAGGTGACAATACGAAGTCTCCAGTAGATTCTGATAAGATTGTTCGAGAATGACCTGTGCAGGGGCGTTGGGGTTGGGTCCGAACTGACCCATAAAGTTTTCTCCGGTGAATTTTTCCAGTGTAGCCAGTTGACGGCCGTCCATGTTGCCTCTGTTTTTGGTGATGTCTTCGCTGTCCGTCCAGTGGAACAGGATTTGTTCCATAATGGCTTTGCGGGTTGCAGGATTCTCTTCGGCGATAAATTGTTCGACCAGGGCCTTGAGTTCTCCGGTGGCATCCATAGCCATGGCTTGTTGAAGATTGTAGACATTCCCATAGCCCTGTAAATCGGGCAGGGCGGCGATGTCTTCCGGTATGGTTACCCATGCTGCCGGTATACTGTAGGTGGAATCGCTTTGAAGGTTGTAGTCGGCGATCTCGCCTATCGTACCGTCTGTCTTTGTAAATGTCCCGGATAAGGTTTGGGTGTTGCCGCCGGCGTCGGTGATGTTGGCAGCTGTTGCTGTCAGGTTAATGGATGATATGCCCACGTCTTCCAGGGTAAAGAGTTCGCTCTCTTGTGCGTAGCCGTCACTATTACTGTCCCGCCAGATGCGCAGATTGGAATAGGCTGTATCGTTGGCGTCAATCTTCCCGTCGGCGTTGCTGTCCAGATCCGCCAACGCCTGAAATCCGTTGGCTGCTTTTTTGCCGGCGCTTAATAGGGTCTGGTCGCCGAACAGTTCCGAGCCGTCGTTGATGATGCCGTCCTGGTTGCGGTCTGTAACAAGGATGCCGTCATCGGATGACGCCCAGCCCATTCTTTCGGCAAAACCGTTGCCGTCGTAATCGAAAAAGGTGCCTGAGGTTAATGAGCTTGTCTGGATGCCGTCGCCGTTTAGGTCTATCAGCAATGGATCGCAGGGAATGGTTACGCCCCCGGCGGCTCCAACGCCGCCATCCCAGCCGCCGCTACCGCTGCCGCCACCATCGTCTTTGTCTTCATAAAGATAAATGCCTAAATCTTTCTTCTCGTTATGGAAATTACTTATGATTTTGCTGCGGTTGATGATCAGAGGCGTGCCTTCTATGCCGCTCCAGATATATGTATTGCCGCCATTGGTATAGACGCATTCCCTTATTTTCTTGCCGCCGATTAATTGCACGTTGTTCAGGTAGACGCTGCCCTTGCCGTCGGAATCACCAATTGTATCTATGCCGCTGCTGACCAGCTTATAGGTATCATGGCCGCTTTCATCGTTCAGGGAGTTGAACCCGCCGCCTGCATAAATTACATCGTTGCCCCCGCCGCCAAAAATAACATCATTGTCTTTGCCGCCAAACAGATGATCATTGCTGTAACCGCCGTACAATGTATTATTGCCGGAACCGCCTTCGATGATATCTCCGTCGCTGCCGCCGATTAGAAGATCGTTGCCGGAACCGCCGTTAAGATGATCGATGCCCTGCCCGCCAATCAGAACATCATCATCGCTACCGCCTGTCAGGGTATCGTTGCCGGTGCCGCCTAGCATAAAGACTGGATCACTCCCGGCTGTGGCGTTCATCGGGCTGGTGCCTGCCTGGATGTACCAGTCGATAAGCTTGGGCAATTTACCTTCTACTGCGGTTAGGGCTGCCAGATTAATTTCCGCACCCGGCAGAAAGTTCAGGTAGTGCTTGAAGTAGAGCTTATAGCCTTTTGTTGTCTCCAATGGCGCAGCCAAATCGCTGGGTTTAAAATGAACACCGCCGGTTACACTGTCATCGTCAAATAGTTTTTTGCTCGCATCCGTGGAATTTGGGTTATTATCATCATAGTACATCTGCATGGCAAATGCGGTCAGAGCCTTGGCTATGTTTTCGTTCATAGTCAAGCCGCCTTCCTGCGCAATCATCGTAAGATCGTCTGTAAAGCGGGTGAGCATGTCATCTGCAGCAACCGCTGTAACGCCACGTTCAGAATCGGCAACCACACCTTCCTGATGGCGAATAAGACGTTCAAGGAAGTTTTCGTCCGATCCACCAACTGGCCTTGCATACAAATCACTGTTGAAAAGCATTTCCAACAAAGCCGTCAGTTTATAAGTAAGTTGGCGAAAATCATCATTCATCAGAAAAGCAGTAAGCAAAGATTGCGAGTGCAGCTCAATTACATCTGCCGACCCACCATGCTCCAGCGTAAGTGTATTTGCGTCCGTTCCGATTCTTAATGCAGAAGAGAGAGCTAGAGCTTCACCCCGTACATTGATGTTGGTAACTTTGCTTTTTCTGTTGGTCAATTCATATTCAGGAGATGTAATAAAAAGATTCAAGGAGGCAAGCCATTCACCTATTTGAGGATATTCGCTTTGAGGAAAACCGGTAATTAAAGCATCTCTTAATACTATGGCCAAATCAGCATCGATAACTGATTCGCCGAACGGTGCCTGATCAAAAGTAACAGAATCCTTATTAAAAAATACGCTCATAATCGCCGCCAGCCCGCCGCCCAGTGAATGGCCGGTGAATGTAATGTTCGCCTGAGGATAAAGCGCTTTGATTTGCATGTAGTATTCGGCAGCTTGCAATAACTGTACTGACCATTGTCCCGCAGCTAATGCGACATTCGTCGCCCAGTCTCCGGTAAGATCACTGAAATTAGTTCCCGCATAAGAGATGACAATTTCTTGATTGACACCAGTGCCACGAGTGAAGGAAACTGCTTCGAAACCGCTTGGTTTTGTAACATACTCGCTTTTTATTTCAGCCCAACCATAGGCAATAGGAGCAGGAAATGTATTTTTATCAGACCTGGTGGAAACATAAGCTGAACCAGCCATTAATGCATATTCAATATTAGTTGGCATATTTATTTCTCCTTAGCGTTGATTTTAAAGAATTTGCTACATGGACAATGTTCAGCGTCGAATCTCTCCCTGTTGCATATTTTTAAACATGCTTCATATGAAGGCTGTTCTTTAAATTTATAAATCGACATCCACGTTCCTCTTCCATCGGTAACTAATTCTCTACACCCCACACCTTCCACCGATGTGCGGATGATTTCTTTATATTCTGGCTGAGTTAAGCTTCTGTTCAATTTCGTAATCATCTCCGCTGATGCCAGACCCTGACTGACAAGTTTTTGATCGTGATACAATGTATTAATAACCAGATTGATATTTTTAAATTCTGCGGGTAATTCCGCAAACTCTATGCGTTTCCAAGTGTTATTTTCATATTTAAAAATGACATACGGTGGATTGGGCCTTCCCCACTTGTTGTAGGAGAGGCATAAACGCGGGGTTGTGATAATGTAGGGTGCAGAATTTAAAATGTGCAATGCTAACAACTCAAAGTTGGAGCACCCAATTTCTTTACTATATTCATCCTTCCATGTAATAGTGTCTTTCGTTCCAGGAATGGTAAATGTAATTGATTGCTCACCGACAGGCGGTCTCTGACCTATCTCATGTCTCCCTTTAAGCTTCTGCCATCGCTTTACGATGATTTTACTGCCGTCATGCAAAAGCACTTCTTCCTTCCAGCTTGCCTCACCAAAAATGCCCAAGTACCCACAGGCGTTTATACTGCTCACCACCATTGCGATAAAAACGAGTAAGGCAATGAAGCTAATGCTGGTTTTATTATCCCACCTTCCATTTTCTTTTTTTCTCATATCGCTCTCCTAAAAATATTTTTTTATTAAAATATTCTTTTTTTTCAGTCTTATTTTCAGACTGTTCAAAAATGTTCAGAGGCAAGGCTCCCGCCATCATGAGAAGTGAGGCGTACTTTTGGCGTACGCCGCAACGCCTAATGATAAGGGAAACGATGTATATGAGCGTTTTTCAACAGTCTGACCTGCGGCAAAAGGCGCTTGATCAAATACCACCGCTTTTTCATTAAAGAATATTCCCATTAATGCAGCAATTCCGCCCCCCAGAGAGTGTCCGGTAAATGTTATTGTGGCATTAGGATTTTCAGATCTAATTTTCATGTAGTATTCTGCGGCCTGAAGTAACTGCGTAGTTACATTTCCCAAACCGGATTCAATATCGGTGATGATATCGATCATTTCCTTTGTATTTGTAGGCGCAAAGGCAATGACAATCTCCTTAGTTCCATCAGCATTAGTCTTGGCAAAATAAGTGGCTTCGAAACCGCTAGGCTTAGTTTGACGGTCAATTAGACCCCAACCTTCCGGAACAGGATACATGTTGATCTGCTGATTATTTCTCGATGCATGATCCGCGACACCGGACATGAGCGCGCATTGAATCTCAAATAAGGTTGGCGTAGCCATAGTCATTCTCCTTTATTGTTGTCTTTGAATAATCTGTCGCAAGGACAATATTGCATATCGAACAGAACTTTTTTACATTGATTCATACATGCTTCATAGGAAGGCTGCATTTTAAATATTGTAGTCTCCTGCCATCCACCACGTCCAGTTGGCACCAGTTCCATACACCCCACACCTTCCATCGGTGTGCGAACGATGGAGCGGAATAAAGGTCGATGAAATCGGTCATTGCTTTTCTTGACCATCTCTGCCGAAATCAAGCTCGGCCCGGCCTGTATTTCTCTTTTTTCTACGGACATGACCAAATTGACGTTTTTAAATTCCGGTGGCAATTCTTCCAAGGGAATTCGTTTCCATTGCTTATTTTCGTATTTAAAAATGACATACGGCGGATTCGGACGGCCCCATCGGTTATAAGAAAAACATCCATATGTTTGGGTAATAAGGTAAGGGGTATCATCTTTGATATGCAGCGCTATTAATCTAAAATTAGCGGTTCGAATGCCCTTCGTCGGTCCGTCTTTCCAGACTATTCTTTCCCCTGTTTTAGGATGTGTAAATCTGAGGGTCTGCTTCTGGAGAAGCGTGCTCTTCTCCAATGTATAAACATTCATACGCTTTTGCCATCGCTTGACAATGATTTTGCTCCCGTCATGCAAAATCACTTCTTCCTTCCAGCTTAGTTCACCCAAAATGCCCAAATACCCGCAGGCGCTGATGCTTGTAACCGCCATTGCGATAAAAACGAGTAAGACAATAAAGCTAATGCTGGTTTTATTATGCCATTTTTCATTTTCTTTTCTCATTATGCCGCCCTCCTCATATTTTCTTCCTCTGAAAATCTTCGCCATGTATTTTGATATTTTAATTTCTGTCTCAACTTGTAGACATTCCCATGTGAATTCCGGGGACAGTATACTTAATTGTATTGATTCCCACCTCTCAATTCCTCCGCTTTTCTTTCTTTGGTCCCGGCTTCCGCTTATGTAAAACTCTGTTTGCCATCTGCTCTACTCTTTTGATAAAGCCTTCATCACCGAGCGGCCTGCCTGTCCGCTCATGAATCCTTAGCCGCTGGTTTGCTTGCTCCTCATCACCTTCTCTTAAAAATGTCTGCCAGTCTGGAACTATTTCCAATAATGGCTTCACCCTTACAAGATCATCATCCTTCCCTGAAATATGACTTCTGGCACTACTCCAAGGATAGGATATCGGATCAACCGTTATATGCGCGCGAACAGCAGGAAAAGGGGTCAAGTCTTTGCTTGGCTCTTGGCTCATGCCAACAGTTTTTCGACTTCTTGCACCCTTTGCCGTAAATTTCTATTCTTAACCATCTCCTGTTTCGTTCTTGTAATCACGCTGCCTACGCTGCTGTAATTGTTCATCCCGAAATGAATGCCGATATCTCTCAACTTTGTTCCGGTGTGTTTCCTCATCAGATATATGGCTACATTCCGCGCTTCGTTATAATTGCCGCGACGCGATTTTAAAAGGTCTTCCACTTCCAATTTGTAGTACTTGACCACGGCATGTTCTACATCGATTTTGTCTATTGCCATTTCTCTGGACTGAGGCATTTCTTTTCTCATCGTTTTACCGCTATACTTATGCCTGATGTCGTCAATGAAATCCCTGGCACCCAGAAACAACGGCAGGGTACTTTTTTCATATATTGTCTTCAACGTATCCGACTCTTCCTTTTTCATAAATTCCAGGTAGGACTGTTTTTGTTTGTTCTTGTTCTCTTCCAGCATGGACAAGACAAATTCCTTGTGCAGCCAGTTCCATTGGTTGCTTTCGGATAGATAGGCTTTGTGGGATGTCCAGCGATAGTCTTCCAGGCGCTTCGTCAGGCCGGCTCGTAGCGGATTGCGGTGAATGTAACAAACCAGTTCCAGTAGATATCTATCCTGTTCAACAATGATGCTTTTATAGCGGCCTCGAAATAACGGCCCGTCGCTTTTGTAGGTTCTGTTGAAGTATTGGGTATATAGGCCGTTAATGTGGCGCATGTAGCGTGACAGGTTGGCCCCCGGTGTCTGCAATAATAAATGATAATGATTCGACATCAAACAATATGCGGCAATTCTTACTTTCCACAGGAAGGATGCTTCTCTTAATAACTCTACAAAGGCAAGGTAGTCTTCCGGCGCATGAAATATCTTCGCTCTGCTTCTGCCCCGGTTCATGACATGATACCAGGCATTGGGGTATTGGATTCTTAACGGTCGTGTCATTTCAGTTTATCCTTAATTCATTCTCACATCGCATAAGCATTCTTTCTGAACGAACAAGAGCCAAGCAAAGACTTGACCCCCTTGACCCCCTACCCTGACGTTCCAACTCAATCATTTTGTTCCCGAAGGCCGTCTCGTTACCAAACGACGCTAAGCCCTGAAATACGCTCGGACGATCTCCATAATAAATAAATCGTTCATCATCGGGGAAATAGGTCAGATAACCCATGTAAAAATATTCAAAAAAGGTGAGTTGCGTCTGTTTGCCGGTGGTCAGACCGACTTCTCAGGCATCGTAGTCGGCGGCGGGTGTTTTGCCTTTCTCCCTGATACGGGCCGCGCAGGCATAGAGTATTTTCTTTCCGTTATGGGAAAAGGTGGGATAGAGCTTGGCGCCGGAACCGGTGGTTACTTTCTTTAAGTTCTTCCCGTCGGCATCCATGACGGCGATCTGCATATTGCCCAGATCAAGGTCGTCATTGGGCTTGATGGGAATGACAGAAAAAGTTATTTTCTTGCCGTCGTAGGAGTATTTTCCCATCGTCCATTGTTCATTTCGGGGTGATTGGTACGCCGCCAGTTCTCCCGTTTCCAGATTATAGACTTGTATCTGGCAATCGCCTTCATGGCAGCGGTCAAAAACAACATTCTTCCCGTCATGGGAAAAGCTTAAATTACTGATAATATCTTCTGTTTCTCGCATGGCAAAACAACCTCCTATGGATGTCATCATGTTTATAAAAATGAATGTTGTTATACAGTATAAAATTACTCTGCTGATTATCTGCTGAAAATTAGATTTAGAGATATTGAAAATGAATCTATTGATGTTTTCGTTGTACCTTTTTTTCATTCCGCCCTCCTTAATTTTTCGCGCAATGAAACACGCGACCTTCCAGGCAGTCCAAGGGGTCAAGTCTCCTCTTGGCTCATGGCAATATTGCCTCCACGTCCGCTATTCTTTTCCGCAAACCTACATCCTCTCTTAATGCCTGTTCCATCCTTTGAATAACACTGCTCACGCTGCTGTAACTGCGCATTACGAACCGATTCCCAATTTCTGATAGCGAAGCTCCGGTATGTTTTCTCATTAAATATGTCCATAATGGGACGGTTCTATTTTTTGAAATAAGTTCCTTATTTTTTCTCATTAATTCCTCCTTCATTTTTCGCATAAAGATACTCGCAGTCCTGTAGCGACACAGTTACGTTCCAAAACAAATGTTTTATTATGATTAATTATTCGCGGAATAATATTAGAAATGCTTCTTGGATTACCATGGTATTCCGAATGATAAACTGAGGTAAGAAAACGATCAGCATAGCGAATCACATAACAATTCTGTTGATCAAAAGGAACTTTCACTCTTTTTCCTTAGCATGAACCGTTTAAAGCAGTTCATCCTTTTGATTTGAACAACCGTGAATCAGTGAAACTTTTCTTGTGAAGCTTTTTGATTCTATAAGATTCTATAAGACGCGAATTTAATAAATAAAAATTATCTTCTTGTCAATAAAATTCATTAAAAATGATATTTGTTTTATCAAGAATGATGTTATCTTTAGCCGAAATGAAAATGATAGAAAAAAAAGTGGCGAGAAAAGGCTTCTGAATTTACCCTATATGATCTGTGAGTCGCACTTCGCCCGATCATCGTGGGAAATGACAAAATGAAGTGTTTCGATTTTTTACATGATTGTGTAAATTAGTCTTGACTTTTTTACATATAGAAACGGGATTTTATTTCGGCAAACAACTGTCAGTGCCCTATTTTCAGATTGTTCGAAACTGCCGAAAAGCCGAAGAATTTCCCGGCAACCGCGCCGGAATTCCCTCAACGCATTTCCTGATGATAACCGGATAAATATTGATCAGGGACAGAGGCCTATTTGTTTAGCAAATTTTATTTGCATCCTTGATTGCAAATTGATATATGCAGCGCGATTGTCGCAGTCGAGGCAATATTTTTCCATTTACAGCAGCAAAAATAAACATAGTTAGACAGTGTGAATAATTGTTAAAGTTCAGCAGCATTGTTTCACGCGTTTTTTTATTGTTCATTTGCTTTACAGCTCTTCCCTGCCGGGCTGATTCTCTGGATTACCGCGATGTGATCACCGACAGCATCGGTTATTGCGCGTCTCTGCGTGTCAAGAGTGAGGATGTTTTTATTTCCGATGCGCAATACCGAAGCAACTTTGCCGCTCTCTATCCGGTCGTCACCCTCGGCGGGCGCGCGGAAAGATATGAAAATATCGATAATCGTGACAACACGACGATTAACACGATAGACAATGAGGTGGTCGGCGGTTATGATAGCGCGTGGAGATCGTCCGTTTCTTTATCGGGACAGTATGCCGTTTCCAACTGGTACAAGAAAATTTATGAAACGGGCTATTATAAAAAACTCAAGGACACGAGCATCCATGAATGTGAAGCGGAAGTAAAAAAAACGATCCGGGATGTTACGGATATTTTCCGCTCTGTCGCAGAAAGCAAAATCAAGCTGATGTACGCCCGTGAAATTCTGTCGCGTCTTAACGAAATTTTCAGGATGAAACAGGCAGCTTTCACCAACGGACAATTTTCTCATGAGGAGATTCTGGCGGCACAAACTGACGTTTTGAATATGGAAAAGGATATTACCGGCATTCACAAAGACATGCGCGAGAGCCTCGAGAAACTGAGCAACTATACCGGCGAATCTTATTCTGTTGATGTGGATATCATTGCTTTGCCGCTGTCATCCTCCTTGCCGACACCGGACGAAACTGAGATTATTGCACAAACCCCCGAGTATAAAGCGCGGCTGAACGAAATCGAGGCCCTCAGATCCAGGAAAAAATCGGTGAGCAATAATTTTCTGCCGGATATTTCCGTTTACGGCCGATACGATTTTTACAACAGCAGCCCCGATAATATGCATGATTCGCTCAGTGATGTCCGTGCGACCGATTACAGCGTCGGACTTCACATCAGCCTGCCCTTGTTTGACGGAGGCGTCCGTAAATGGGAGAGGGAAAAATCTTTTCATGAACTGAAGAAGGCGCAGGAATACGCCCGCCTCGTTTTCAACGAAAAAAATAAGGACATCAAAACGCTCCGGGTCGGATACGCCGAACTTTCGAAATCATACTCGCATTATAAAAAAATCAAGGAACAATATGAGAAAATTAAGGACATCAACAGAAAATCAAAAGTTCTCGGCGAAAGAAGCGATCTTGACGTTATTGAATTTGAAAAAGACGCTCTGCTGGCGGAACGCGATCTGAAAATCATCGAGCACACAATGGCTTTTTATGAAAAACGGCTGGCGCTCGAGCTGAACTTTAATCAATTTGCAGGTGAATATGGCGGAAACGGGACTTGTCGGCATTGAAGTTATCTCCAAGATCCACACGGTAAGCATAGACATGCAAGCTGTTAAACGGCGCTACTTTATCGAAACCGAACTGAGCCGGGAGGAAGTTTTGCGCATCCTGAAGGATCACGGCATTCGTTCGCGTCTGAAGAAGCTGAAATCGGTCGACGACCTGCTGAAATATCCGTGTCCCTTGATCATCATCTCTCCTGAAAACGAATTCCATATTCTCCTGGGGAAAAAGGAAGATAAGATCTTTATCTTCGATTGCAATGAGAAAAAGCCCCGGGAAATGACAACCGATGAATTTCTTAAATTCTGGAACGGCGAGGCCATCGCGGTGTATCCCCGTTTTACGAAGACGGAATTTTTTCTGAACATGAAATGGCTCTTTAAAGAATTCTATAAACACCGTCCGGTTTTTACCGCCGTCATTACGGCTTCTTTTTTCATTCAGTTGTTCGGCCTGGTCACGCCGTTATTTATCCAGGTCATTATTGACAAGGTCCTTGCCCATCACGCGTTAACTACGCTACAAGTCGTCGCGGGAGCTTTTCTGGTTGTGCTGGTTTTCGATACCATCATGAACCTGATGCGCAATTACCTCCTTTATCATACCGCCAACAAGGTTGACGCAGGACTCGGGGCAAAGGTTTACCGCCATCTGCTTTCGCTGCCGTTTCGTTATTTTGAAACCCGGAAAGTAGGCAATATCATCGCCCGTGTCCGCGAACTGGAAAACCTGCGGCAGTTCATGACCAATATTTCTTTGACCGTTTTGCTCGATACGGTGTTTTCGGTGGTGTTTATCGTCATCATGTGGGTTTACAGTGGATATTTGACACTCATTGTGCTGGGCATTGTTTTTCTTATCGCGCTTATTTCATTTATAGCCACACCGATGATCAAGCAACGATTAGATGAAAAATTCCAGAAAGGCGCGCATAATCAATCTTTCCTGGTAGAATCCATTACCGGTATTCAAACCGTAAAATCGCTGGCTATTGAAGGCAAGATGATTAAGGACTGGGAAAAAAGCCTCGGCGAATACATTATGTCCGCGTTCAGGCTGTCCAACCTGGGCAATGTGGCGGTAACGTCTTCGCAGACGCTGCAAAAGGCCATGTCGCTTGCCGTTATTTATTTCGGTGTCAGCCTTGTTTTCGATAAAAGCATGAGCGTAGGGCAACTAATCGCTTTTCAGATGTTCGCATCGCAACTGAGCGGACCGATCCTGCGCCTGGTGCGTATGTGGCAGGACTTTCAACAGGCCAGGCTTTCACTGGACAGAATCGGCGATATCATTAATACACCGCCGGAAGTGGTCGGCGGCGCCATTACGGTCAAAGAACTGAAAGGTGAAATTGTTGCCAAGGATGTCCGTTTCCGCTATGCGCCGGAGGCACCGTTGGTGCTGGACGGTGTCAATTTCACTATCCAAGCAGGTATGATGGTGGGTATTGTCGGACGAAGCGGTTCCGGCAAAAGCACGATTGCCAAACTGATTCAGCGGCTTTATCTGCCGGTCGAAGGCACCATGATGGTCGACGGCGTGGATATCCGTCACATGGACCCGCTGTTTCTGCGCTATCGCACCGGCGTTGTTTTGCAGGAATGTTATCTTTTCAGCGGCACCATTAAAGAAAATATTGCCATGGCGGCGCCCAACGCCGGCATGGAAAGAATCATCCAGGCGGCGCGGATTGCCGGCGCTCATGATTTTATTTCCGAAATGCCCATGGGGTACGATACTTATGTCGAGGAAAGAGGCTCTTCATTGTCCGGCGGCCAAAAGCAGCGAATCGCCATTGCCCGCGCGCTGATTATGAATCCCAATATTTTAATTTTCGACGAAGCAACCAGCTCTCTGGATTATGAATCGGAAAAGATCATCCAACAGAACCTGAACCTGATCAGGCAAGGGAGAACCGTTATATTTATCGCGCACAGGCTTTCGATCATGCGCGATTGCGATATGATTATAGTGATTGATCGGGGCAAAATTGTGGAAACCGGCAATCATGAAGCTCTGATGCAAAAAGACGGCCTTTACGCTTACCTCTATAAACAACAGGAGGAGAACAGACTGAGATGAGCAAATCCGATTATCACGATTTTAAGCCCATTCTGGCGGAAATTGAAGAACGGCCGACAAATCCGCTGGGCACCTATTTTCTGTGGACTATCATATCGCTGATGATTATTGTTCTGCTAACT
>Ga0209606_1001651_pt1 | contig 27010 bp, 18 predicted proteins | sample AD_UKC057_MetaG_FD_184412 | JGI IMG/M metagenome (GOLD analysis project Ga0209606, IMG submission 184412) | Active sludge microbial communities of municipal wastewater-treating anaerobic digesters from USA - AD_UKC057_MetaG (SPAdes) (version 2) | ecosystem: Engineered > Bioreactor > Anaerobic >...
GACACGACCACAAACCCAGATGAAGGGTTGGGAAACACGGTTACGTTATATTCCAACTTGTCGGGTTCTACTGATGTTACCGATAAGTCGGGCTGGTTAAAACCCTGGGTAAGAATGTTGTTTGCCGTTATAAAAGTTGCAATTACCGGCTCCCCAATTGTCCAGGATAAACTCAACTGGGAATTTTGCCCGAACCCGCCGGATGAACTAGTCACAGAAGGTTTGAGTTGTTGACAAAATACATAATTTGAAAACAACAAGAAAGATAGAAGAATTGCTGAATGACACAAACACAGGTTTTTCATAATAATTATTTTAACGATTGGTTTACAAAAATATGTAAATTTAAAATAATATACAAAAATCTTATTTTTCGCACAAGTCTCTTTTAGCTTGATTAAGTTGATACTTTTATCGCTTAATTCATAATTGTGCTTACATTTGTACGTTAATGCATAATAACAGAAAAAGGCTTGGGCAAACACATAATAATACTTTGTTGCTGGCTGGCAGGTATGCTGTCGCCGGTGTTTTCGCAAACCGACAGCATTGGGAAACTTACTACATTTTATTATGCATCCGGAAAAAAATCGAGCGAAGGCTTTATTCGCGACAATAAACCCGATGGCTTCTGGAAAAGCTGGTACGAAAACGGAAACCTGAAATCAGAAGGACTTCGCACCGAATTTTTACTCGATAGTATCTGGAATTTTTATTACGAAAACGGAAAAATACACCAGCGGATTTCGTATCGCAACGACCAGAAAAACGGATACACCGAAACATGGGTAAACGAAAAAACCACCGGTGGCGACTCGGTGTATTATATGATTTCGAAAGAATTGTTCCTCAACGGCATTCGTCAGGGCGAATCGTTTTATTATCACCGTAACGGAACCCTGCAAATGAGTATTTACTACCGTAGCGATAAACGTCATGGCAAGGGTCGTGAATTTGATGATCGGGGCCATGTGATTAGCCTTTTCGAATATTTTAACGGATACCTGATTGAAAATATTAAGATTAACCGACTCGACAGCCAGGGTCGTAAACAAGGCCGATGGATTGCTTTTTTCGAAAATGGGGAGGTGTTTACCGACATCAGCTATATGAACGACAAAATGCATGGTTATTACCGCGAATACAACAGTTCGGGAATTCTGGTGAAAGAAATGCGTTATTTAAACGGAGAACCGGTGACGCGCGATATGGAAGATGAACTCAAGGTTAAGGCTGATGTTAGAACACAATACAACAGCAACGGTACCCTAAAGTTTACCGGGGCTTTTCTCAACAACAATCCGGTGGGCGTGCACAAAGAATACGACGAAAACGGAAACCTGAACATGGCAAAAGAATACGATGAATTCGGAACGCTATTGGCACAGGGACTATTCGATGCCCAGGGAAACCGCACCGGGAAGTGGACTTTTTTCTACGACGATGGCAGTATATCGGGCAAGGGAAGCTATCAGAATTTTTCTACCGCGATGGGAAACCCGAGCAAAAAGGCGACTTTACCAACGATAAACCCGAAGGATATTGGGTGTGGTACTATGTTTCAGGGGCCGTTTTACGCGAAGAAAACTATCATTTTGGTAAGCGGGAAGGTGATTTTACCGAATACGACGAAGCCGGAAATGTGATTACCAAAGGAGAATATTTTGATGGTTATAAAATGGGTGAGTGGTTTTATCACGTGGGCGACCATACCGAAATCGGTAGTTTCGAAAACGGGTTTAAAACCGGAAAATGGAAGCATTATTACCTGAACGATAAGTTAAGCTTTGAGGGAGAATTCAGGGGGGGGGATCCCACCGGGAAACATGTGTTTTATTACGAAGGCGGTAGTATTTATATTACCGGTGTTTACCGTGCTGGTAAGAAGCATGGCAGTTGGAAACGCTTTAATCCCGATGGAACCTTGTTTTCGGTGTATACCTATAAAAACGGCAAACTTCAGAAAATCGACAACAAAAAAATTGACGACACAGATGCCGACATCTTTAAAGAAGAGTTGCCATTATTTCAAAATTAAAACAGGCTCTACAGAACGAAATTCAGAAATATGACCGACATATTACACCCCGACAGAGACAACTTCATCAACAGTGATCCGGAACTTGAGAACCAGCTCAGGCCGGAGTCGTTTGGTGATTTTAGCGGGCAGCATAAAATAATTGACAACCTGAAGGTGTTTGTTCAGGCGGCCCGTATGCGCAGCGAATCGCTCGACCATGTGTTGCTGCATGGCCCTCCGGGGTTGGGTAAAACCACCTTGGCCAATATTATTGCCAATGAGTTGGGGGTGGGCTTAAAAATATCTTCCGGTCCGGTGCTCGACAAACCCGGCGATCTCGCCGGCCTTCTCACCGGATTGCAACGCAACGATGTTCTATTTATTGACGAAATTCACCGGCTGAGTCCCGTTGTCGAAGAATACCTTTATTCGGCCATGGAAGACTATCGTATTGATATTATGATAGACAAAGGCCCGGCTGCCCGTTCGGTACAAATTCCACTCGAGCCTTTTACCCTGGTGGGAGCCACCACACGTTCCGGATTGCTTACCTCACCCCTGAGGGCGCGTTTTGGCATTACCTGCCATCTCGAATACTATGATGCCACCATTCTGAAACGTATTGTACAACGCTCTGCCGGTATCCTGAGGGTGCCGATAACCACCGAGGCTGCCGGAGAAATTGCCTCACGCAGCAGGGGTACGCCCCGTATTGCCAATGCACTGTTGCGTCGTGTGCGCGACTTTGCTCAGGTGAAAGGAACCGGTGAAATCGAAATTCAAATAACACGCCATGCCCTCGATGCACTGAATATCGACAAATTCGGACTCGACCAGATGGATAATAAAATACTGCTGACCATTGTCGACAAGTTTGCCGGTGGACCGGTAGGGCTCAAAACCATTGCTACCGCTGTTGGCGAAGACGAAGGAACCATCGAGGAGGTATATGAGCCTTTTCTTATTATGGAGGGTTTTATCAAACGGACCCCCCGCGGACGCGAAGCCACCGAAATAGCTTACAGGCATTTAAACAAAAAATTACCCGACAATCAGGGCAATTTATTCAGCGATTCGTTTTAAAGGTATTGTGTAATTAATTAACGAATGATATTCAGACCGATATGAAAAAATATTTACTCATTAGCATTCTCCTGATCCTTGCGGCTGCTGGCTTTTCGCAACAGCATTACCCCGATGTGGTGAATTACGAAATCAATCTCGATATCAGCGATTTTAACGAACAAACCATAAGTGGCTATACTGAGCTTACCATAACAACAACCGACGAAAACATTGAACTTCTTGCCCTCGATTTATTGCGTCTCAGTCTCGATTCGGTGCGTTCCGAAGATCTTAGCATCGGAGAGGTGCAATACAACGACAGCCTGTTGCTGGTGGAGATATCTCCTGCATTGCAGTCCGGCGATACGGTTCAATTGCGTGTGTATTATCATGGTACTCCAGTAATTGACCCTTCGGGCTGGGGTGGATTTTATTTTAACGGGCAGCGGGCCTATAACCTTGGGGTTGGCTTCGAAGATATTCCACACAATTATGGTCGGGTTTGGTTCCCCTGTGTTGATAATTTTACCGACAGGGCTACTTACCGGTGCAAGATTACTGTGCTCGAAAACCATACGGCAGTTTGCGGTGGTTTGCTGATTAATACCGGAGACCCACAGGATGGCAAGCGAACTTTTGAGTGGTTTCTCGGCGACGAAATACCCACCTATCTGGCTTCGGTAGCTGTGGGAGAATATTCATTGGCCGAACACACCTATCATGGCATGGAACGCGATATACCGGTGCAGATATGGGTGTATCCCACACAGTTGAATTCTGTGGCCGGAACCTTTGTTCATCTCGACAGTATCGTGTCGATTTATGAACACACCTTCGGGCCGTATGCCTGGGAACGCATCGGTTATGTATCGGTTCCCTTTAATTCGGGCGCCATGGAACATGCCACCAATATTTCGCTGCCTTATTTTGCATTTTCGGGAAATACTTCGTACGAAGACCTGGTGGCTCACGAATTTGCCCACCACTGGTTTGGCGATCTGATTACCTGCTCAACCGCTGAGGATATGTGGATTAACGAAGGCTGGGCTACCTACTGCGAATCGGTGTACCGTGAATTTTTGTACGGACGCACCAACATGCTGAATTACCGGCGCGAATATCATTCCGAGGTGCTGCGATATGCCCATATCGAAGATGGCAGTTTTCTTACACTAAACGACATTCCCATCGACCGTACTTACTGCACAACGGCCTACGAAAAAGGCGCCAGTGTAGCCCATGCACTCAGGGGGTATCTCGGCGACGATTTATTTTTCGGTGCGATAACCGCTTTTATCCAGGCCAATCGCTTCAACGATGTTTCATCCTACGAAATGCGCGACTTTCTTACCACCTATACAGGTATCGACATGAGCGACTGGTTTGATGCCTGGGTGTTTACACCGGGCTTTCCGCACTATTCAATCGATTCGGTTACCACAGTCGAAAATGGCGGCGGTTATCAGTCCACGGTATATGTAAAGCAGAAAATGCGGGGGCGCAATTTCATGGCCAATTCCAACAAAGTGCCGGTTTCGTTTCTCAATGCCCAATATAGCGACACCACCTGTTTTGTTTTTTTCGATGGCGAAACGGGCTCTGCTGTTTTTCAGCTGAACGAAGAGCCTAAACTGGTGATGTGCGATTACCACGAGACCATTTCGGATGCTACCATCGACCAGAACCTGTGGCTGAAAAACACGAATACCGTGAATTTGTCTCGCTTGTATGTGAGAATTAAACCCACACAGCTCAGTGCCGATTCTATTTATATCAGGATAACCCATAACTGGGTTCCACCCGATACCATGCAAACACAAATTCCGGGTTTATTTCTGGCCAATAACCGCTTTTGGTTAATCGAAGGCGATTTTAACCAGCACAGTGTAATGAAAGGTGAATTTCAGTACGGTAACACTACGGTATCCAGCCTCAATGGATATCTCGACAACGAGTTCATCAACAACAGCCTCGATTCATTGGTGCTGATGTATCGGGTCGACCATGCCCATGAATGGCAGATTGTCGAAAGCAGCAATTCGACAGTTCTCAAAAGGCTGACGACCGAAAACATGATACCGGGAGAATATGCCCTGGGTATTAAAAACTGGGATGCCTGGCTCACCGTTGCTTCGCGGCCTGAAGCGTCGTTTGCGGTATTTCCGAATCCTGCCTGCGATAGAATCAGTATCCGTTTCGAAAAAGAAGAAAGCGGCAAACTACGTCTCTTCAATTCGCTGGGTGCACTGGTGTCGGAAGAATCGGTTGATAACGTGGCCAATTTTAGCATTTCGCTGAGCGGGTTACCCGACGGGGTTTATTTTGTGCAATTCGACAACCGCCTGCGACAACAGGTAACTTATAACAAAATAATCATTTCGAGGTAGGATTGCCTTTGCAATCTATTCGCTAAGATATTCGCGTTCGAATGCGTCAATCATCGAACCACGGGTTTGGTTGATAATTCGTACTCCTCGCTTCTGTGAGTAGCTTTTTATAATGAAATAACTTTCGAAAGCAGTCATCATTGAATATAATATTGTATGAAGCGGTGCAGCCGGATTGTTTTTGAGAATATATTTCCCAGGCTTAGTATTCCCGCTATCATAAAAGTGCTGGTTGTTAACCATTGCTACGTTATTGTCATCCACATGAATTTGTGATAACCATGAATGGTCAACTCCCCAGAGGTAGATGTTTATAAATTGCAACCTCATGGCTATCATAAGCGATGGAATAACCACATTGTGGGGTCGAGGCATACCCAGCATTTTCGAAAAACACCAATTACGAAAACCGGCAAACCCTTCGATGGCAGTGACGTTGATGTACCGTATTTTGATATTGGAATTTTTTTCAATGTGTTTTTTCCACTGGGTGTGTTTTTGAGCATCAAACGGAAGATATAGTTGAATCGGCCATCGGGTAGCGGCAATGTTTTCCCATAATACCGGACGTTTTTCGAGGGTGTCAATATCATTCGCATTGTCGTTATAAAACTTGAAATCAATCATCACGTAATGCCTTGGTTGTAACTCAAAATAAGCATTGCTTAAGGCGAAGTAATTTACAGCAAACAATTCTTTATCCACTAAAAAGTCATGATGTTTTTCGAGCATTAATTTCAACGAAGGACCGTTTCCTAAAATGACTGCATCAGTTTTTTCAGCTACGGCAAAAGACAAATTATGCCGGGTTAGAAACACCAGTTTAAAAAGACTTTGAATGGTTTTAAGAAGCTTGGTAACCCACATGTGCAATGTTTTTTTATTACAATATTACGTAAATATTTTCTTTTTGGTGTTTTGTTCAAAAAAAATTAGACTTGTGGTTGATTGATAAAAAGGTTAAATTTGTATGTATTATATTGTATAAATATAAAACGTGGTATTATTTATTGGTTAAAGATAATTCTACAACTATAATATGAAAAAACTTTTACTAATTTTTGGAGTGCTTTTTAGTTATTATTCAGGAGCACAGGAGAACACAGCTAATCATTGGTATTTTGGAATAAATAGTGGAATTTCGTTTTCCACGGGCATGGCAAAGGGAATATTGGGAGGCCAAATTACGGGACTTGAAGGTTGTGCAACCGTTGGAGACATGAGTGGAAATTTGTTGTTTTACACCGATGGACAAGTAATTTATGACTGCAATCACGAAGTAATGCAAAACGGAGAGGGAATTTTAGGACACTGGAGTTCATCTCAATCTTCGATAATCATTAAGAAACCCGGCTCTTCAACTCAATATTATGTATTTACCACGGATGCGGCTGAGCACCACCTCGTGAATAATTGGAGATATTCTATTGTTGATATGTCTTTAAATTGGGGACTTGGGGCTGTTACTGAGGTTAAAAATGTAATTCTTGAAGATGCTGTTACCGAAAAACAAATAGCAGTGATGCACCAGAATAATATCAACGTATGGATTATTGGGCATCGCTGGAATTCGAATGAGTTTGTCGCATACGAAATTACGCCCGAAGGAATAAATTCAACTCCAGTGGTCAGTGCAATAGGGGTAGTTCATCAGGGTGGTTATTCCCCAAACCCTGATTATAATAATTGGGCAAATGCTGCTGGTGCAATGAAAACAAATAAAGATGGAAATAAAATTGCCCTTGCCATACATAAAATGGGAATTTATGAGTTGTTCAATTTTGATAAATCATCGGGTGTCGTTTCGAATTGCCGCACATCACAAACCTACGAAAATGTTTATGGTGTTGAGTTCTCTCCGGATGGGACCAAGTTATATGCAACTTGTGATATTTACACCACTTCAAGACTGTTTCAGTTTAATTTGTCACAATCTAATCCTTTTTCGAACCCGGTTACTATTTCGATGGAGAGTTCTCATCAAAATCAGGGAATGCAGCTTGGTCCAAATGCGAAAATTTATGTTACACGCTATGAGGGAGAATATATTGCTGTAATAAATGATCCTGACAGCCTTGGATATGCCTGTAATTACGAATCGAATGCTGTTTATTTGCTTGGAGAAACCGGTCGGCGTAGTTTGCCCAGTATATTTTTTTATAAGGGTTTTGAATTTTTTACAGGTTCAGAACAAACCATTTCAATCTGCGATGGAGACAGCATTTTTTTGCAAAATGCATGGCAGTACAACGAAGGGGATTTTGTTGACACGCTGAATTCAAGCCAAAGCTGGGACAGTATTGTAACCACTCACCTTATCCTGATACCGGCTCCTGAACAACCACTCATTACTGAAGTTAATGGTGTACTATATTGCGAAACTACCGCTCAGAATTATCAGTGGTATCGTAATGGAGTTCCCATTGCCGGCGCAATTGCACCTTTGTATCAGCCTTTTATTTCTGGTAATTACAGTGTCGAAGTGTATGAAGATAATAGTCAATGCCATGTGTTTTCTGATGAATATATTTTCATTTATTTAACCGTTGAACCGAATCTTTTAAACCAACCTGTTATTTTGCCAAATCCTATCCTCAATTCTTTTACAGTAGAATTTGAGGGTAATTGTCATTTATTTTTAATTGATGTTCATGGTGGTATTTGCTACGAATCGAAACATCAACAAGGTCTTAGCCAGCACAATGTTTTCCAGTTGCCATCAGGTATTTACATTTTAAAGATGATAAATGATAATTTTGTTTGGCACACAAAAATCATCAAAGAGTAACATCAAATTTTAAGCTTACTCCCCCACTTTTTGAACGAAATAATGCGGGTTTTGTTTAATCACCCTGTATTTTCCTGATTTCAGGGCTTCGATGGCCACATAGCGCGAACCCCAGCGGGTGTAACCGGCCGAGTCGTCAAACAGAATGAAGCCTCCCGGAATGAGTATGCTGTCAACATTTTCGAAATCGCGCTTGGCGTAGTCGTATTGGTGGTTTCCGTCGATATAGGCAAAAGCAATCTTCCCGGCCGGTTTTGTGGTGTTCCCGAATAAGTCGGTCTGTTCAGCTTGGCCGTTCCACCACGCAAAAAAGTCGTCCGATGGAAAATCGTACGAAAATATCGGTGCATCAGGGTTAAAAAACCGGGTGTTGCGCACAAACGATTCTTTCAGAAAACCCGACAGGCTGCATGGGTCTTTCAGGTAACAAATGTTTTCGTCGTGTTGTATGTCGCGCAGGTACCAATCGGTGGTGTACAGGACATTGTTTTTTTTGTGCTTTTTCAGAAAATACAACATTACATTGGTCGACAAGCCCGCAAAAGTTCCTATTTCGAGGATCGGATAGTTTTCAGGAATATTTTTTATGGCATAATCGAAACAATAAATATGACCTTTTTCGAGCCAGCCGGGAATGCATGGCAACATGCGTTGCAGACCCGGTTCATTCAGTATTATGGGTTTGTGTCGTAAATAATAAATGGCTTTTCTGATAAAATAGGATGCTTGCATTGGGCGTCTTTAATTAATAATTCAAAAATACATCCTTTTTTTCAATTGAAAACTATGTAGAAATAGGCCAGATAAAAAACGATGAGAATTAAACCTTTCCAACGGCTTAATACCGGACGCTTCAGGGGGATGAAACACAATCCCAGTAAAAGCACAATGCCAATGGCAACGGGAATATCGATGTGTAGCATTTGTGGGCTGACACCTACCGGATTAATAATAGACGCTATTCCCAGTATCCCGAAAATATTGAAAATATTAGACCCAATCAGGTTGCCAACCGAAATGTCCATTTGTTTGCGAAATGCGGCTACCAGCGAGGTTGCCAGTTCGGGCACACTGGTGCCGAAAGCCACGATGGTCAACGATATCACTCTTTCGCTTACGCCCAGAGCCTCAGCCAGTCCGATGGCACCACGAATCATAAAATTGGCACCATAAACTAGACCAGTAACACCCAAGCCCAATAATACCAAAGAAAACACAAGATTATATGATTTCGTGTTTTCCGCATCAATAGGGGCGTTCGATTTTTTTGCTCGGCGCCAAAGTAAATATATAAACAAAGGCAGTGCTGATAAGAGAATAATTCCCTCCCAGCGCTCTATCGACGAATTGAGCGAAAAAGCAAAAACCATCAGGCTGGCTAATAACATGACAGGCCACGTAAAATTTACCGTTTCTTTATTTACCGGTATTGAAATAACCAAAGCCGTTAACCCTAATATCATACTGATGTTCGCAATATTTGAGCCGATTACGTTACCCATAGCCATATCGGGGAGACCACTCATGGATGCTTTTACGCTTACCATAAGTTCAGGTGCTGAGGTGCCTATCGAAACAATGGTCATACCTACAATAAGCGGCGACAGTTTAAGTCTGGACGAAAGCGAAACACTGCTTCGCACCAGCCAATCACCACCCAAAAGCAAGGCAAACAAACCGCCTATCAACATCAGCAGATTCATATCGTGTTGATTTTACCTTTCAAAATTACAAATAAAGATGAATGTATTATTATATTGTAAAAAAAAATCCCGAACCAGTTTTCTTAGTCCGGGATTTATAAACGTTTACTTCGGTTATTCCCAGGCTACCACCACATTGTCGAGGTAGAAATCGCCGGTTGCACCCGAAAGGCCGCTGTATTTGAAAGCAATATACACGTTGCCCGAGTAAGCCGAAATGTCGATATTCCCTGATGAGGTTTCGTTGGAATTTGTTGCAATGCTTGCCGTAAGTTGTGTCCAGGTTGCTGTTTCAGGACTGTTACCACCATCATAGTCTGTCGAAATGTAAACTTTGAGTTCTGCCCCCAAAATATTCAGGGCACGGGTTACAAATGTCAGGTATTCGTTCGAGGAAGCATCCAGGTTTACTGCAGGGGTTATCAGCCAGGCTACATTGTCGCCGGTACCGCTTATCTTGGCGCGGGCATCAATTCCGTTGTTTTGGCCCAGCCAAACCGCACTACCGGTAGTGGCAATATTTTTCCAGCCACTCAGCGCAACGGTTTCGTTGTTCACCACCGAAGAAAAATCCTGTTCGAGCAGTGCATTATATTCTCCGCAACGCAGATGGTCAAATTCAACTTCCTCGGTACTTCTGATGTACAATTGCCAGTCGTCGCGGTACTGACCCACAATGGCAATGATACTTCCTTTACCTTCGGGCACAATGGATCCGGCAAAGCTGGCATAGCCACTGGTGCGCACAATCATGGTGTTGCCATCGCAATCTTCTATCGTGCGGTTGATGGTGGCCAGGGTTAGCGGGTCGGCATACTTCTGACCCACATCGGTTTGAATAAACTGTACATTATTGATTTTTACCAGTTTTGCCTGATAATTTCCGGTCATAATCTGACCGATGGTCACTTCTTCGGGTTCCCGGTTCCGCAACGTAGCCTGCTTGATGATGTTTTTATCGACATCAACCGAATCAAGTTGCAGCATATTCTGGTACGAACTCAACACGGTTCCTTTAAGGTAAATGCGCACCGAGTCGCCTTCGTAAATTCCACCCGACGACAGTAACCTGAGGTTGATGGCCCCTGTTTCGTCCTGTACATATGCTGCTTTGTAAATATTTCCCGATTTGTCATCCATGGTAACCACACCGTAAACCGAAAAATCACCGGTGAATTTATACAAGGTGGCATTGGGTACGTTGATGATACTGTCGATATACATATCCCTGATTTGCCCTATGGTGAGCACATTGCCTTCGGGGATTACATTCAGGGGCGGTTCATCGAAATTTTCGTGAATGCACGAGCTTAATCCCAAAAGCATTAAAAACGATAACGATACTAAAGCACTGTTTTTCATATTGAGTAATTTATAAATGACTTAAAATCTGTAATACACATTCAGCATATATGTCCTTCCGTACATATACATATATTTCGACGGGAATTTGTTCACATCGCCCTGATCGTAACGAAGTTGTTCAAATCCGCGGGTAACATTGTCTTTTTTGTTGAGGATGTTGTCGACACTTAGGGTAAAGCCCAGGTAATTTCCACTGATTCTCCATGATTTGCCACCCCAGATATCGATGGTGTAGGCGGGGTCAAGTTTTTCCTGATCGAGAATCTGCCTCCACTGAGGGTCGGTAACAACAAAGCTTGTCAGGGCTTCAGCAGTGCGACGTTCAGGGTTTATATCCACATAATTTTCGTCGAAATAATTGGCATTCACTCCAACAAACCAATACTTCGGAGCATTATATTTAAAACCAACAGATCCGGCCAGTTCAGGAGCTCCGCCAACATGATAGTTTTTCATGTACACTGTTCTGTTCGAAGCCAGTACTTCGGAACTGTTATCCTGTGCTATGGTAACCAGAGGGCGCGAGTTATACAGGTAACGACCGTATCCGAAGGCAGCCTGAATGTTGATGGTTGCGCTTACTTTTACTTCGATGCCAAACTCTCCTCCGTAGTGCCGTTTATCCATTCCGGTCATTACATAATTCACAAATGTGCGCAATTCGTCGTGATAGAAACTCTTGATTTCGGTCTGGTCACGAAACTCGGAGTAGAAACCTGTAATGCGCGCTTTCACAACCGGCGAGCGGTACACATAGCTCAGGTCGCCCGTGAAAACGGTTTCCGAAGTAATTGAGTCAACCACATAATCGCGGGTACGTGGCGATATGTATATGTTGTCGAAATAAGGTGCCCGGGTTCCATAAGAACCATTGATAACCACAAAGTTTCTCCCGTCGAGTTTAACCGTCAGTCCGGCTTTAGTCTGATAATTGAAGAAATTGTAGTGTTCCGAATCGCCTTTCGAATTGTTGGGGTACATCCCGTTACGCATAAGGCCTGTACGATAGAATCCGCTGTAAGCCAAATCGATTCCTGCATAGAAATCAAGTCTTTTGTAGGTAAATCCGGCCTGACCAAAAGCGTGAGCTGTGTTGATATTGGCAATGTAATCGTAGCCGAATTTATCGCCAACACCCACCGGACGGTTTACATTGTCGAGGTCGGCTTGAGCCGAAGTATCGTTAAAAAAGTCGCGTTCGGCAAACTGGTCTATATCGAGCCACCAATCGGCGCCCAACAGATCGGAAACAATTTTATAGTTTTCGCCTTTGTAAATCACAGCATCTATACCGGCAACCACGCGGATGTTTTCGTTAATCTGGTCGTTATACACCGAATTGAAATTAAATTTCGACACATCGGTGCGGCGTTCTTCAACCATATATTTTGCCCTGTTTCCGGTAAGGTTTTGCCCTTCGATGCCATTTACATTGAGTATGGTGAATAAATTCTTGCGATTGGCATCGTAAAATCCGTCCCAGTCTAACTGACGGAAGTTTTCGTCCTCGCGCCATTCGTCGGCCAGATAGTTGGCCATAAATTCATTTTCGTTGGTGTAGTAACTGGGCAGGTAGCGGTAGTAATCGGGGCGCGGGTCGGCAGAGTCGTACCAGTTGAGCGATGTAGCGCCACCTTTACCGAACATGTAGAGCACCGAAGTGGTGAGTTTTTTGAATTCATCAATTTTCCAGTAATGCGTAAGCATCAGGTTGGGCTGATGATAATTGTTAACCCGTGCATTACGCACTTTGCCGTTTTGATAACCCCAGTTGCTGTTGTAATAATTGTTTCCGGTAAGGTCATACACTTCCTGAGTGGAAACGCTGCTGCGTCCGCGCCGGCTGGGTGATGCAAACCCAGTAAAACCAATACTGTGGTGACTGTTCAGCACTTTTTCGGCGCTTACAAAGTACGCCCAGGCATCGTAGAACGTTCCCTGAGTGTATCCCTCAACTGCCCAACGGCGGGACCCCGAAACGGTAAATGCCCATCCGTTTTCTAATAAACCCGTCGAATGGGTGAACATGACGCGGTGGCGGTAACTTTTATTGCCAATAGAATATGAAACTTTGGTTTGCGGAGTGTATTGCGATGCACGGGTAAGGATATTGGTCATCCCGCCAATGTCGCCGAACCCTTCGCTCGAAAACGAAAGCCCGTTTAATTCAACCTGTGAACGGGTGGCATCATTCAGTCCGCCCCAGTTGCTCCAGAAAGCGCGGCCCGTTTGCGGGTCGTTGGCTGAAACACCGTTTATCAATACAGAATAATACTCGCTGTTGTATCCCCTGATACGATAGAATGCCTGCCCGAAAGTATATCCGGCTACCGATACATACACGTCGTCCGACGATTGGAGCAATCCGCTGATATCCTGCGATTGGGCATCGTTCTGTATGTCGGAATCAGTGAGCGAAATTACCGGAATGTTCGTCGGTTTCTGGGTTTCGGTAATGGTATCCTTGGTGTTTTGCGCTTTAATAAGCCCTGCCCCGGCAAACACAGCGAGGCAAAAAATCAAAAACTTCTTCATCAAAAAACAATTAGTTTAGCCTGCAAAAATAAGCAATATTACCATACCATAATAATTGAAAAATAGTTTTTTACAACCTGACTTTGGCTTAGCGAATTTCAGTTTATACGGATAATATTGTAGCTTTGAAGGATAAATCATTATCAATATGAAATGGATTATCCTCATTATTGCAAATATCATCTTCTTGTCTGGTACAATAAATCTCTGTGCTCAGTATCAACCATCCATCATCATTCATGGCGGGGCGGGAGATTTCGATAGTAAAAGCTTTGTGAAAGAAGACTACGATGCCTATTACAATACCCTGTATTCTGTGCTGAGCATGGGCGATTCCCTTCTGAAATCAGGAGCTTCGGCAATGGATGTTGCGGTGGCTTGTGTTGCAATGATGGAAGACTCTCCGCTTTTTAATGCAGGAAAAGGAGCGGTATATAATGCTCAGGGAAAACACGAACTCGATGCTTCGGTGATGGATGGAAGTAATCTGAAAGCCGGATCAGTAGCCGGTATTACCCGGGTAAAAAATCCGGTCAAAGCCGCCCGTATGGTGATGGACAATTCGCAACATGTAATGCTGGCCGGTAAGGGAGCCGATGAATTTGCCAAAAAGCAGGGGCTTATTATGGTAAAAAACAAGTATTTCGATACCCCGAAAATGGAGCAACGATACCAGAAGCTGGTATCCGGAAAAAAAGGAACGGTGGGCGCAGTAGTGCTTGATGCCAATGGCAACCTTGCTGCAGCAACATCAACCGGCGGTATGATGATGAAGCAATTTGGCCGGATTGGCGATTCCATGGTAATTGGAGCCGGGACCTATGCCGACAACGCCACATGTGCCGTTTCCTGCACCGGACATGGTGAGTATTTCATCAGATTTCAGGCGGCTTATGATATCGCTGCCCAAATGAAATATGCCGGACTCACCTTGTTTGAATCATGCCGAAATACGATTGAAAAAATCGGGATTGCAGGTGGCACAGGTGGTGTTATTGCAATCGACTGTAATGGAAATCAGGTATGCCGCTACAATACACGGGGTATGTTTCGGGGAAGCCTTTGGCAAGGCGAAATCACAGTGGAATTTTAATATTGGATGCTATTTTAACTGCTTGGCAATTTTTAGCATTTGTTTTTCCGTCATCACCGGATAAGCATAAATAACCCAATAACAACTTTGCTCGGCGTCTTTCATTACCAGCAACGAGGTATTGGTGTCGTCGTAAGGTATCTCGGGGGTGTAAATCATCGGGCAACCGTATTTTTCTAATTTCGTTGAGTTGTCAAATTCAAGATCAACATCCGTTATAAAGTTGTCGATATGTTTTGCCATGATGTAAATGCTTTTTTCGTTGTTGTCGCTCAGGCTCGCCGAATACATTCCCATCAAATCGAACACATCGGTTACTTCGAAACCCTTAACCGATAACTTGCGGACTTTTGCTTCAAAATCGTCATAAGGCCAGGTCATTTCGGTAAAATCAGCATACGAATAGTCTTCTTCTTCAATAACCGGTTCAACATATTCTTCGATGGTAACTTCTTCGGGAACAACGAATGTCGCCGCAGGTACATCAATGTTTTCTTCATATAGGGTGGCAATCATTTCGGTTTTTAAACCTTCGAATTCAGTGATCATTTTAAGGGCAATACCATGATATAACCAGGTTGTTGTTCCCCAAACCGTGTAAACATGACAGTTTCTACCCAGAAACATTTCCATTCCCAGATATTCTCCGCCATACTCAACAATGCTTTTTTCGAGCTCCTCTTTTACAATTTTGTCATCGGTGAGGTCGAAATCAGAATATAAATCTTCGGAGAAATAGCTGTCGTAGCGTTGACCCGTTTTGGTTTCCATATCAACAATCCACATATACTCTCTGGTGTTTATACTTAACCGGTTGCTTACTTCTTCGGCCATTTCTCCTTCGCTTTCGAAACGCATAACCGAATTTTCACGCTCGTAATAGAGGGCTCCATAGTCGTCGAACCACACTGTTTTAGTTCCGGTAAGGTCTCCTTTGAGGGTATATTCTATATGCCCTGATTTCATGGGATAAATTCCGGCACCTTGTTGCGCACTTGCCGATGCGAAAAAACCGGCCAGTAAAATGATTATTAATGAAATTTTCAGTTTCATAAGTTGTTGGTTTTAAAGTGCAAAATAGTCTTTTTTATAATATTGATTGTTTGTAACGCAAATAATCTGTACACATTGTTTTGTTGAACAGAAATAGGCCTGAAGATGTTTATGCTTAACGGGTAAAAATTGTACTTTTGTCGTGAAATGAACACTATGGCAGAACATGAAAAATATATGCTTCGCTGTCTTCAGCTCGCGGGGCAGGGGCGGGGCCATGTTTCGCCCAACCCTTTGGTCGGCTGCGTTGTTGTTCACAATGGAGTAATCATAGGAGAGGGTTATCACCGGAAATACGGAGGTCCGCATGCCGAGGTCAACGCTCTGATGTCGGTTGCAAATTCGGCGCTCCTCCCCGAGTCAACCCTATATGTTAATCTGGAGCCTTGTAGTCATTTTGGAAAAACACCACCCTGCGCCGACCTGATTATTTCGTATGCAGTGAAACGTGTTGTGGTGTCAGCATCTGACCTTAACCCGCTGGTGGCAGGCAGGGGCATTAAAAAATTGCAGGATGCGGGAATTGAGGTTATTCAGGGCATATTAAAGCAGGAAAGCCTTAATCTCAATGCCCGTTTCTATACATTTCACCAACAAAGGCGGCCCTATGTAATCCTGAAGTGGGCGCAGTCGGCCGATGGTTTTATCGATAAATTAAGGCAGCCCGACGACGGACAAAAACCTCAATGGATAACCAACGACTATTGCCGGCGCTTAGTGCATAAATGGCGCACCGAAGAAGACGCTTTTCTGGTGGGAACCCATACGGCAATCCTTGATAATCCACAACTGACCGCACGTCTCTGGTACGGACGTCAACCATTGCGGGTCGCCATCGATTACAATGCTTCACTTCCGGCTACGCTACACATTTTCGATAAAACAGCGCCAAGCTTGTTATTCTGTAATACAATGCGCAGCGATGCCGAGGTCGAAATCATTGACCTTGACAATCATGTGGCAGCCCAAATATGTGAACGATTGTATGCCCGTGGTATTCAGTCGCTGGTTGTGGAGGGAGGAAGGCGTACCCTCGATTTGTTCATCGAAGCGGGTTTATGGGATGAGGCGCGGATTTTTACAGGACCTGCGAGCTTTGGTGCCGGTGTGCATGCCCCCGAATTACACCAAATACCCGTTTCGGAGTCGGTTTATGGCAATACACTGCTTTCAATGTACAAAAACGCTGTACCACATGGATAAAATCAGGTCGCACCGTCAGTTGAAACTATTGGTACAAACGCTTTTCATTGTTTTTACCTGTTTTTTGCTGGCACAGTTTTTTTCGGCAGGTATTTTGGCCGGTTTTGGGGTAAGCGATATTTCCGGTTTACAACCCGATAATTTGCGGGGTATCGCCATTTTCAAACTGGCTCATTTTGTTTCGTCGGTGATGAGTTTTATTGTTCCGGCTTTGTTGATTGCATGGCTTGTGTACCGCAATGCGGGTGAAAGGCTGTTGCTAAACCGGCGTGTCGATCTGGCATGGTTTGCCCTTGCCGCACTTATAATTTTTGTTGCCATGCCCTGGTTGAATGCCCTTATTCAGTGGAATGAGTCGATCCGTTTCCCCGAAAAATTTGCGAACCTGTACAATTCATTCCGCAGTAGCGAAGACTTTGCCCTGCGTATGACTAAACTGATGCTCACCGGAAATTCGGGATGGACCCTGCTTTTAAATGTGTTCCTGATTGCTTTGATTCCGGCCCTGGGTGAAGAATTTTTGTTCAGGGGAATTATTCAGCGATACCTGCACGATGTTACGCGTAACGTTCATATCGCCATTTGGATATCTGCGGTATTGTTCTCGGCCATTCATTTCCAGTTTTTTGGATTTTTTGCACGGACATTGCTCGGTGCTTTCTTTGGCTATCTGGTTTATTATTCCGGTTCGCTGTGGGTGGCCGTGTGGGCTCATTTCTTCAACAATGCAATGGCTGTGCTGGCACAGTATTTTATTGCAGGAGGAGGTTTGCCCGAGCAGGCTGATAAATTTGGAAGTCAGGGCACCGACTGGGGTTGGGCTGTGGTTTCGCTTGGGGCTACCGTAGCGCTGTTTATTGTATTAATCAGGAAACACAAAAGCGAACTGCGCTCCCGATGACTTCGGGGTAGCTGCTGGTTCTTTGACGGGCTCCGGCTGTATCTCTTTACTAACAAAGCGCATCGTATCTTCTTCCGAAACAGCATACTGAACTCCAAAAACTCCCAACACAATGTTCCGGTCTGCTTCGGGAAGATCTCGGGCATTTTCGGCCACATCTGACCAAACTGTATCAATAAAAGCATCAATTTCTTTGCGAATCAGACCCAGATTTTCGATTTCCCCCGTTTTAACAAAGTTCATATTCATTTGTTTCTGATGGGCTTCCGAAAATTTTTCAACCCAAACCTTTACAATTCCAATCGCCGGATTAGTAAAGTATTTTCCGCCTTCCGATATCCTGCGGTTATCGTTTTCGAACAAGCGGCGCGATTCTTCAAGTAAAATCTCAGGGCGGCTTATCTCAGGCAGTTTACCGGTTTGTTCGTTTAGTCCGTAATAGCTGCGAACCGTAGTAGGTAGTTCCTCTCTTTCAACAGCCATATTTATCGATTGCAGATAATGCAGCACATAAATTCTGGCTTTTTCGAAAAGCTTATTGTACTCCTGCTCGTGCTCGGTGCGCAATTTAATGTTCAGGGCGTGATGTGCCAGTATTTTATCGGTAAGCTGAAGGTAGCCGGCAGCCTTATCCAGATTCTGAAGCGAAATATAATCGTCGGGTTGAACCGATTGCCGCGCTGCACTCAGGATGCTTTTTAGGGCCTGATTGCGCAGATGATCGGTATTGGGCAACTGGTGACGCATAGTTATCAGATTCTCATCAAATACTCTTGTGCGAAGATATGAAATGATGTTTCGCAAATCATAATTTTACTATATTAAAATGTGAACATAATTTTGTTAATAGGTGTAAATTTAAAGGGGAGGCTGTCTTTACAAAAACTATGTATTGTTTTTCAGGATACAGATGTATTCTGCCTCTATTAATAATCAGAAATTGCAAACCTTCGGGTGATGTAGCGCACCGGATACCAGGCAGCCAGAAACCCGATAAACAGCACGGTTCCAAAAACCAGTGCGAAATCTGACGGATTAATGAGTACCGGATAAGCACTGATAATAAAGCTTCCCTCACTGCCAAGTTTTACAATTCCGAATTCCTGCTGAACCCAGCAGATCAGTCCACCGAGCAAGAGTCCGGTAATGGCACCCACAAGGCTGATGAGCATGCCTTCGGCAAAGAAAATGTTGCGTATCAACGAATCGTTGGCTCCCAAACTGCGCAATGTGTTTATGTCTTTTTTCTTGTCGATAATCAGCATGGTAAGCGATGCAATTACGTTGAAGGATGCGATGATGAGGATAAAGAGCAGTATCAGGAAAATCACCCATTTTTCGGATTGCATTACCTGATACAAAAAGCGGTGCTGATCGTTTCGGTCAGCTATCGCAAATGTATTTCCCAGTTGCGAAGTCAGGCGTTCCTTTACGACCGCCGTTTGTTTTGGGTCTTTCAGTTTAATTTCGATGGCGCTGATGTCGTTGTCGTATTCCAGCACCTCGCGGGCAAACGAAAGGGGAACAATGTAGTATTTGTTATCGTACTCCTGTTGCACTGCAAAGACTCCCGAAGTGTAGATGTTCCGGGTGTTAATCAGGTTTACCGCATCCTGAAAATTACCCCTGATTTCGGCTTTCCGACTGGGTATATGTACTTTTACGGGAACTAGAAAATCGAGGTCGAGATTGAGTTTATACGACACGCCCCTGCCTGCCACTGCGGTTGGGATATCGTTGTATTTTAAGTAATATTCCCCCGAAACAAGCATGCTGTCGAGACCGGTAACTTTCAGGTAGTTTTCGTCGACACCTTTCATGGTGGCAATCATCTGTTGCCCGTCGTATTCGAGCAGTGCGTTTTCTTCGAGCGAAAACGACCATGCAGCAATGGCATTGTCAGTGCGCAATACCGAAAGTAATTTGTCATCAGCCACGAATGTTTTCGATTGTACCGAAGTAATTTTCAAATCGGGGTCAAAACTGGTAAATAAGGTTTTTATCAATCCGTCGAAGCCATTGAAAACCGAGAGGATAACAATGAGAGCGGCTGTACCAACAGCCACTCCGGCTACCGAAATACCCGAAATAATATTGATGGCGTTGCGCGATTTTTTCGACAGCAAATAGCGGCGCGCTATGTATAGCGAAAGGTTCACTGCTACGATTTCAAGGCTTTGTCGATGCGTTCAATAAAATCCTGTGTGTCGTCGTTATAAAAAATCAGCTCGGGAATGTGGCGTACCTGATGCTTTACGGCGTCGCCCAGCAATTTTCTGATTTGGCTGTTTATTTTGCGCAATTCAAGGATAATATTCGCTGCATTGGCCGAAGGGAATACCGAGATATATACTTTGGCAACCCCCAGATCGGGGCTCATCCGAACCAGCGTAACGGTGAGCATGATGCCCGGCGTCCAGTTTTTCGACTCCCGCAGCAATATTCCCGCCAGCTCTTTTTGAATCAGCCTTGCCATCTGACTTTGTCGCTTGGTTTCCATCTGAAAAATTTTGTTCAAAATTAATAAAAATATCCTGATGAAGCAGGATGTTACTTGCGGGGTTCTGAGGAATCGTTGACCGATTGCATATCAGCCAGTGCTATTCTCAGCTCATTAAAGTTGAATTTGCCATTGCTTTCCATCATGATTTGAGTCAAACTGCCCACATTTTTACCCTTGACGAATTCCTTAATTTCGGCAATGCGTCCGGCATCGAGTAAGTCTTCGGCCTGTAATTCTCCGGTGATAACGTAGTAACTCAGATGTCCCCATATGGTAGATTCTGCAAACCCTCTTTCGGTAGCGATTTGCGGAATACTTTTGTTTTCGCGGAACAGCGCCAGACTTACCGATTTGGATTCCGGCTTTTTTTCTTTTTTCTTTTTTGCCGGGATGTCGTCGGCAGGAGCATCGCGTTCAATGGCATTTTCGAGGCAATAATCATGTATCATTTCGAGAATGTCGCTGCCAAACTGCTGTAGTTTTACCTTGCCCAGTCCCTTTATTTTCGACAGCTCTCTTTGTGTTGCAGGTAGTTTATCGCAAATCAGTTTCATGGTATTGAATGGCATTACCATAAACGGCGACACCCGTAAATCGTCGGCAACCGAAGCGCGCCATGCGTTTAGCTGCGAATACAGTTTTTTGTGATTGATTGATTTTACTGAGCTTTCGACAGGCAATTTTTTTAGTCCAAGCGTTTGCACAAAGCCGGCCTCAGCATCGGATACCGCCCTGAGGTAAGTCTGTATATCAAGCCCACCGGTTACCGCCCTGAGTGCTGCGGTTTTTAGCACCATAGCCAGCTCGAAGCGTCCGGCTGATTCTATGATTTCTTTTTTCACTTCCTTGTTATCGGAGTCGAAACCTATGCTACTCATCGGAATGGCAAACAGCAACGCCATCTTTTCGAGAAAATAGCTTGCGGCTTTCGAAATGCGTTCTTGCAATGCCGGATTATCGCAGGGCAGCAGGTCGGGATTTTGTTTAATGATCGACCGCAACTGGATGTTAAATTTATCATTCACCTCATACATTTCCGAAACTGCATCTGCTTCGATACGCCCGAAAGCTGCTTCATCGGCATTGTGAATTTTGGAAGCATTGAGCTGATAGTGTTTTTTCAGCGACCTGAACTGACGTTGTAAATCGCCGAAATCGAATATCGAAAAGACGACTTCCTGCTGAAATGCGGCTTTCGATTCGCGCAGGGAGTCTTCGCCGGGCTCGTTTTGCTGGGCTGTTTCGTTGAACTCGCGTATGTTGACATCGGTCTTTATAGCATGGCGTTGTATCTTCGAAATAAGAACCAGTCCTTCGAGAGTTCGGCAACGGCTGAGGGCAACATATACCTGCCCTGAGGCAAAAGCCTGATTCACATCGAGAACGGCTTTTTCGAATGTAAGTCCCTGACTTTTGTGCACCGTAATAGCCCAGGCAAGTTTCAATGGAATTTGCTTGAAACTGCCTATAATTTCTTCCTCAATTTCGCGCGTTTCTTCGTTGAGGTGAAGCTTCACATTGCTCCATTCTTCGGGAGTCACTCTGATTTCTTCTTCGTCACCCGGGCATTCAACCACAACCGAGTCTTCGTCGAGACGGGTTAGGCGGCCAATTTTACCATTATAATACCTTTTTTCGGGTGAAGAATCATTTTTTACAAACATTACCTGTGCCCCGGGTTTAAGCTCCAGCACCTCGTCGGTGGGAAACATATAGGATTGAAAGTCGCCCGTTATATTAGCCTTGTACCTGCGTGAACGCGATTTCAGTGCGGCCATTTTTTTGTCGTTAATCAGCGCTGCGCCGGCATTGTGGGTTGTGAGGGTAATATAGCCTTCCGACTCATCGGGGTCGAAGTTTGCAATATACCTCGAATTTAACAAATCAAAAGAGGCCTGAGACATCGAATTGTTTCTGATTTCACCCAGCAGTTCAATGAATTTTTGGTCTTCCTGGCGATAGATTTGCTTCAGCTCGATGGTAGTAAACCCGGCTTTGCCCAGGGCGTGGCTGTTGAAAAAGTATGCGTTGGAATAATATTCCGACAGCAGCCTCCACTCATCTTCTTTTACGACGGGAGCCAACTGGTTTAAATCGCCAATCATCAGCAGTTGCAGTCCTCCGAATGGTCTCTGATTATAACGGTAACGCCTCAGCATGCTGTCGATGGCATCGAGCAGGTCGGCACGCACCATACTGATTTCGTCAATTACCAGCAAATCGAGGCTGCGGATGAGTTTAATTTTATTACGGGTCATTTTATGCACAAAACCTTCCTGCGACTCACCGGTATTGTTTTTAGGGCGGGAGGCCGGTTGATGTTCTGGTATAAACGGCGTAAAAGGCAACTGAAAAAACGAATGAATGGTTACGCCTCCGGCATTTATAGCCGCCACCCCGGTGGGTGCCAGCACAGCCATCCGCTTCGGACAGCTTTCCCGGAGATTACGCAGGAATGTGGTTTTTCCGGTGCCGGCTTTTCCGGTCAGGAAAATATTTTGGTGGGTATATTGCACAAACTCGTTGGCCAACAATAGTTGGGGATTGGTTTCGTGTATGTTGGTTGTGCCCACTTAAAGCAGCGTTTTAATTAGTCAATCCTTAACAATTCAAAAATATTTACTATTAAAATGTCTCAGGTAGAAACAATGAATTTAGGGATAATAGGTTTCAACAATAACAGAAACATATCCGCTACTATATGACGAATGCAAGTGAGGTCTGATTCTATAAGTGGGCGCTGAAGAATTATCTTCTCTGTTTATTATTACTTCAAGCCCACCACTATAATTAACGCCCCAGTCGGAACTCATAGTATATTGAGTTCCCACAGTACTACAATTCACCCTACCTCCTCCCGATTCTTGGGAATAATCCCACCACCCGGTATAACCCGATTTTGGGGCCAATCTGATGTAATAGTAATCGCCCGAACGATAGGCATACAATGTTACTGCATAATCATCATATATTTGATAACTGCCGTCCGCACTCATAACAAGCTTAGAATAACGTTCCACTTTTTTTGCGGTACCGGCGCCCAAACCTGAGGTGTTGCTGTAAATGAGCATACCTCCTGTTTCGGCATTGGTATTGGTGCTACCCGATATACGTGCGCTTCCGGCATTTATGTGGAGTTTGCTTGAAGGGGTAGAGGTTCCAATACCCACGTCACCATCCGATTCAACCACAAGACTACCCGATCTTACATTAAATTCTTGCTTAGGTATTAAAATACTTGAACTGGCTGCTCCGGGATCGGATGCCGTTGTCCCTGCATGTGTCCATGTCCCTCCAGAACACGAAATTTCGTAAAAAGAGCTTACCCCGGTATATGCTCCAAAATACATATAAACATCGAAAGATGTAGCCGCTGTTCCTGCATTATTAGCAACAAACTTTATAAGTCCGGTGGTTGCAAATTGCCCGTTCTCACCTATAACATAGTATGTTGCATCGCCAGCAAAACCATTGGCATCAACGCTACTTCCATTGCTGGTTTTGAAGCGTATATACACTTCGTAATTTTGAGAAGTGGTAGCGTTATAACCAGTATTTGATACAACACGTATGTAAGCGCTTCGGCCTTGTTGTGCCATTGCTAATGTTCCTAGTTTAACCCACTGGGCTGATCCTCCCGTATTTGGCAACGTGTAGCACACGCCATTGCCGGACCAGCTTAAGGTACCTGTTCCATTATTATATAAAACTCCTTGTGCATTGGCATCGGGCCATGTCATAGATTGCCCGCGAATGGATGCAATATTCCCATTTGAAGCAACCTGAAATTGAGAGGAGCTTCCTACTGAGAAAGTATTAGCAGGCGAAGAAGTTCCAATCCCCAATCGTATGTTGGTGTTGTCCCAGTATAAACTTGCACTTGAACTTAAACTATAGGTGCCATTCCAAAAGGCAACACGTGTTGCTGTTCCGGATCCGGTAACATTATCAGAAGGTAATACTGCTCCTACTTGATCGTCAACATATTTTTTTGAAGCTGCATGAGCATCGGCAGTTGGAGTTACGGGAATTGTTACCTGATCGGAAAAATGTCCGGTGCCGCTTACGTCTAATTTATATGTCGGTGAAGTAACGCCAATACCCACATTACCATTTTCCTGAACAGTCATTTTCACATTGGTTGAAGAAGGGTCTCCCAACCCAATACCCAGTTTATTAGCACCGAATGTCCATGCTGAATTGGAGGCAACAAAAAACACATTGGCACCTGATGCTTCAATATTTCTTAAGCGAAAAACTGCATCGTAAGTACCACTGCCTTCTACGTGAAGTTTGGCATTGGTTGGTGTGGCTGTTCCTATTCCCACATATGCTGAATTATTGTTATAAATATTATTTCCCGACGCAGTCCAAACACTGTTGAGGGTGCTTCCATCCCAACTTAGTCCGGTGCCGTTGATAAACAGAGAAGATGCAGGAGAAACGCTGAGATAACCTTCGTTGTTAACACTGAGAAAACCGTTTGTGTAGTTTTGGAATCGCACTGTCCCTGTGGTGTGAAGCTGGGCAGTCATGCTTGTTGTTCCTAACCCGAGGTTCGATTCAATATAGGTGTTACCGGAAAAGTACCCCGCCCAGTTTTCGGAACCACCATAGGCAATGCCGTGTATACCGTAATTAATACCAGGGCCAGAGGCATGACCAACCACTGCATGTTTTCGTTCCGCATTAAAATTGTCAAAATTTCCAAAGACACCAATTCTCGTACCCGTTCCTTCGAGGAAGCTGGTACCAACTACTCCGTAACGAGCACCAATACCAACCACACCCATCCCTTTTCCTGCTACGTTATCGCACATACCGACCAATCCCATATCTTCATCGGCAACACTTCCGTTGTAAAAAAAGCCGGATGCGCCTAAATTTTCTCCATCTCCTTCAGTGGTATCTGCAACTGTAAATCGATAATCGGGAGTGGTGATTCCAATCCCCACATTACCATTTTCCTGAACAGTCATTTTCACATTGGTTGAAGAAGGATCTCCCAACCCAATACCCAGTTTATTAGCACCGAATGTCCATGCTGAATTGGAGGCAACAAAAAACACATTGGCACCTGATGCTTCAATATTTCTTAAGCGAAACACTGCATCGTAAGTACCACTGCCTTCTACGTGAAGTTTGGCATTGGTTGGTGTGGCTGTTCCTATTCCCACATATCCTGAATTATTGTTATAAATATTATTTCCCGACGCAGTCCAAACACTGTTGAGGGTGCTTCCACTCCAACTCAATCCTGTACCTGCATTAAACAAAGAGGAAGCTGTGCTTACTCCAAGATTTCCTAAATTATCAACATATAGAAAGCCATTCATGTAATTCGAAAAACGAACCGTGCCATTAGTGTGCAGTTGTGCTGTCGGACTAATGACTCCCAGACCTAGGTTTGTTTGGATATAGGTGTCACCAGCAAAATAACCGGCCCAGTTTTCGGAACCACCACTCGCTGTACCATAAACTCCGTAGTTAGTACCTAAGCCCTCGGCACTACCTCTTACGCCAATCTTTGAATCGGCATTTGCGTTGGCATATCCCAAAACTCCAATTCTATCACCACTGCCTTCTATTAGTGAGCTACCCATAACACCAACCCATCCACCATCACCGGATACTCCAATACCGTTTGCGGCAACACTGTTAGACGTTCCTACTATTCCTGTTGCATCGTAGGCAGTGGTGTTTTGATTAACAAAAATACCGACATAGTTTTCATGATTACCCAATACTGATAGTGGAGCAGTGGGGGTATTAATTCCTATTCCAAGATATCCATTTACATTATCCCAAAACAAATTACTATTTGAGCTTAATGTATTACTGTTGTTCCAAAAAGCTACTTCGGTGGCATTTCCGGAGCCTTGCACAAAATTAAGGTCGTTTGTTACTGTTAATCGAACCCATTCGCTACCCGTCCAGAAATAGTATCCTTTACCAGTTGTGATATTTGTATTGTAAACTAATAAACTCTCTACAGGAGAATCAATGGGAGTAGAGTTTGAAAGGTTAGAAATGGATATTCTGGGAATTAGAAGTCCTGTATTATCCGAACTAATGTCGAGCATAGCTGAGCTATGTGCAGATGCATTTGTTTTGTTTATAGCAACACCTTGCGAATGTATATAATTGCTGCATAAAGCAAAAATGACTATTATCACTAATCTAAAAGTATTGGTTGTTTTCATAATTGAATATTAATTTATTGTAGCAAATATATTGAAAAAATCAATATAATGCAAATCAAATGTTTAGATTTTACTATTAATCAATACGAATAGCGGTAATGCTTGCATTTTTTATGTATGCAGTATAACCACCATATGAATAATATTGCAATGCTATTGTATTTGTTGCTGATAGGGTAATGACTTTGGTT
>Ga0209606_1001656_pt1 | contig 26955 bp, 17 predicted proteins | sample AD_UKC057_MetaG_FD_184412 | JGI IMG/M metagenome (GOLD analysis project Ga0209606, IMG submission 184412) | Active sludge microbial communities of municipal wastewater-treating anaerobic digesters from USA - AD_UKC057_MetaG (SPAdes) (version 2) | ecosystem: Engineered > Bioreactor > Anaerobic >...
TCCTTTCGGTGAATTGCGTAGCGGTCAGCTGTTCAGCATCAGAAGCAATAAATTACAAAGCTTTCAGGTGAAAGCCATAGATAAACAATTCAGCAATTGGGGTCCTTTTTACGAAATCATCAACATTGCCAATGTGGTACTGGCCAATGCTCACCTGGCCGAGAGTATCGACGATACTTACGAAGTGGAAGAAATGAACGCTCATCATTGCGAAGCCTACTTCCTGAGAGCTCTGAGTTATTTCTACATTGTGCGTAACTGGAGGGAGGCTCCGTTGATTACGGTGCCTTTTGAGGACGATTCACATAGTTACAATGTCCCTAAAGCGAGCGAAGCCGAGCTGATTGAACAAATAAAGACCGACATTAAAACGGCTTTGGCTACAGGTGCGGCCAAAGAATATTACGAAACCGCCTGGGAAACCAAGGGACGTGCCACCAAATGGGCCTTTTTTGCCCTGATGGCCGATGTTTGCCTTTGGTCGGAAGATTACGAAACAGCCCTGACTTATTGCGATTATTTGTTGAAGGCCAATTCGCCCAAGGCCCCGGCTTTTCTGTCTTTACCCACTCACAATTCCTGGTTTTCGATGTTCAATCCGGGCAACAGCAACGAAGCCATTTTTGAACTGCAATGGAATTACGAAGAATACCAGACCAACAATCTGCCGGTGCTTTTTGACAACTCGGCCACCGACCGTTTATACGAAATTTCTTTTCAGTTGTTGAAAGACTTCAACGCCGAATACTCTCATACGCTCGAAAACTTCACCGAAGCGGTACGCAGCATGTACGGAGGTTATTACGTGGCAGACGCCTATGCCTTCGAAATTGCCAATGCCGGCTATGTGTGGAAATATTGCGGCTCCAAGACACTTTCGGACAAGCGTACCCACAGCTATTACGATCCCAATTTCATTATCTACCGGGTAGCCGAAGTGATATTGATGAAAGCCGAGGCCCTGGCGCTCAGAAGTGAAACCGAACAAGACTGGAGCGAAGCCATAGACCTGATCAATACCATCAGGCAACGATCCAATCTGGGGGATTTTGAGGGTCAGCTGGGGCCGAGGGAATACAGCGAGGACCTGACACGTGAAACCCTGCTCGAGTGGATTTTGTACGAACGTCGCATGGAATTGGTCGGAGAGGGCAAAAGCTGGTACGATGTGCTGCGCTTCGGCCGCCGTCACGACAATGCCTTTAAGAGCAAATTCTTGGTCGAATCGGTATTGACCTATAACAATCAGGCCGGCCAATCCTGGCTGAGCTCCGTGTTGAGCAACGACGACGCACTTTTTCTCCCCATCTGGGAAGAAGAATTGAAAACCAATACTTTATTAGTTCAGAACCCGTATTACTATTGATATGAAAAAGTTCAGTATACTAAGCATTTTTATCCTTTTGCTTCTGTCTGCCTGCAGGGATCCCTTTTTGGACGAGCCCTTCATCAAATCGACGGGCGAAGACTTGGAGCTGTCGAATGCGGAGTTTTTAAAGAAATACGAGGACAAATACTCCCTGTGGATACAGTTGCTCAAACACGCCGACATGTTTAATGCGCTGAACGATGCCAGTTCCGTGTCGACGGTGTTTGCTCCCGACAATCAGGCGGTAGAGGAATTTCTGGAGTGGAGAGGGGTGGAAAGTGTCGAAGAACTCGATTACGAATATGCCCGCTATGTGGCTCAGGTGCATATACTGGCTCAAAACCTGCCCGAAGCCATGTTTATTGCTTACGTCGAAACCGGTTCCATACCCATTAAAACCATTTTTGGTACCTATTTGAGTACTTCTTACGGTTTTATGGACAACGAAGTGGACGATGTTTTTTTGCCTCAGGTCAAAGTGCAGGACTCTCTGTCGATTTACCTCAACAATCAGGCCAAAGTGACCGCTCTGGCACGAACTACGGCCAACGGTCAGGTGTATACCCTGGGTGCCGTGATTCGTCCTTTGGCCGAAACCATTCTCGATATTTTGGCCCCTTACCGGGAATACGAAATTTTTATCGAAGCAGCCAGGCTTACAGCCTACGACAAGATAGTATCGGTTTATGCCGACACCGTCTACAACCTGGACGGGAGTTTTTCGGTAAACAATATTCGTTTTACCTGTTTTGCCGTTCCCGATTCCGTGTACAATCAGGCCGGTATCAACAGCGCGGAGGATTTGGCTGTTTATCTGGGTGCAGAGCAAAATTATACCGATAGCCTGAACGCTTTGTACCGGTATATGTCTTACCATTTTTTGGGACAAGTGTATTCCAAAGCAGCCTTGTTCAATTTTAAGCGCGAAGGGCAGATGTTGATTTTCGACACCAAATTGCCCGGTCAGGTGATAGTATCGGAACAGGAGGAAGGGGTTTCAAAAATAAACAAAGTGGCTAAAATAATTCGCAGCGGTATTCAGGCCCGTAACGGGGTTATCCACAAGATTGACCACATCATGCCGGTGTATGAACCCGAACCCATTGCCGTTGTTTGGGATTTTTGCAATTATCCCGACGTTGAATCTTTTGTCAATACCTACGGAGCTTCCAAAAGTCTGGGGGATTTGTTCAGTTCCCCCATGAGTAACAGAGAGTATCCGGTAGACCTCAGCGAAGATCAGCTGGACGGTAATAATGGAACGCTGACTTCGATGTTGTACAAAGCCAATGCGAGCAAGACCAGTTATAGAACCTGGCGTAAGGTGGGTTTCTTAAAGTGTGCCTACAACAGCTCCAGAGATAAGGAAAACAACAAGTACGATGCATACATGAACAACCTGTTGACCTTGAATCTGGGTTACGCCGGCTGGATACAGTTGCAAACACCTACCATCATCAAGGGTAAATACAAAGTGGTGTTCTATTACGCCAGTTCCATTTCGTTCAAGAACTATTATGGGGGAGGCAGCTTGACCAAGTTTAATCTGGACGACTACCAAAAATCCATCTATGTATGGAAAGGTTTGCCGGCCAAATTTACGGACGAAACCAAAAGGAATAACGAAAATGCCAGCGGGCTGGCCGAAGATGTATTATGGGAAGAAGTTGAGTTCGACTTTTCCGGCAGGCATACTTTCAAAGCCACTATGATGGACATCAATGCCAAAACCAGCGGTTCTTACCGGCAAATGTGGGATTACATAGAATTTATTCCAATCAGTGATTAACGACTGTTTTATGAAAACGACACATAGCAAAATAATCGGTTTTTACCTGACTTTCTTTCTGCTGTATTCTTGTCAGAATGCCTGGGAGGAGCATTATCTCCCGGAGGCTGTCAGTTCCGAAAAAATGGAAGTGTTTCAGGGTGATGCAATGAGCTTTATCCAATCGAGCAAAGATTTAAGCCTGTTGAGCGGCTTAATGGAAAGCTACGGTATAAGTTCCGGGATTGCTCCGGACGGAGGTTATACTTTTATTGTTTACTCCGATGCGGTGATGCAAAACAGGCCGGCAGGCAACGATTCCCTGCTGGTGCTGAACTGTGTTTCCGATTTGGCCCTGCCTCCGTCCAGACTCAAAGAGGGTTTTGGTATATATACCCGTCTAGGTAAAAACATCTGGGTTTACGAGAAAGACAGCTGCCTGTATCTGGATGAAGTAAAAATAAGCCGCAGCGTCAAGGTGGACAATGGTTACGTATATTACGTGGAGGGCTTAATTCCCATACGCCAATCCATATACGACTACCTGAAGCAGTTGGGGCCCGACTATTCCCGTTTTGTTGCTTTGGTAGAGCGTTTCGAAGAACGTTATTTCGACAAGGAAAAAAGTATACCCATAGGCATCGACCCTATGGGGAATACCACCTACGATACCGTCTGGTCCGTACGCAACACCTTAATGGACAGATACACAGCCGAAGGTTTGAAATACTGGGATATGCGTTCGGAAGATTTCGTAAGTACCATGTTTATACCTTCGAACGATTTGATCGATCAGGCTATTCAGGCAGCCCTCGACAGTATTCCTATATGGCTGGCCCGCGATACTACTGCTGCCGACCGGACCAAATTTGAACGCTGGATAGTCAGGGCTTGTTTTGCCGACAGGCGCCTGAGCGACGAAGAAGTATCTCCACAGGCTCCGGCCTTTGATTGTGTAGGGGCTCATCAACTCATTATCGATCAGAGTCAGGACGTTATGAAATACCAACCTATAGAACCTGCCCGCTGGAATCCGGCCATTCAAACGGCCGACTTCAGTAGTCCGGTAGCTTTGAGCAATGGAAAGGCTTATTACCTGAACCATCTGAAAATACCCAATCATGTGGTGATTTACAGAGTCAAGGCGAAATTTTACGAACTTTGGGGAGCCATGACCGATGAGCAAAAGGAGCAGTATTTTCGCTGGACCAATTGGGTGGAGCCTTTGATAGTGAACGACGCTCAATCTGAATTTACCCTGACCGAGACCATGCCCACCATGTATTATCATGTACTTACGGCCATTCCTTCTGAAGAAGCCATTGCCGATTCTCTGGTTTGCAGCGTTAATTACGACGGTTTGTTGTATAATTCCAAGACCAGAAAACTGACTGAGGTTCATTTGCCGGCCGGTGAATATTACCTGAGGATGGGATTCAAACACAGTCTGAGGTATTGCATCAGCATTTATTTCAATGATGAGTTGTTGGTCGAAGACATGTTACTCTTCGCCCAGGGTTCCAATTTCCACTTCGACCGCGGTTCGGTCAGCGATATGGACTATTTCGGCAGTTCTACCATAGGCTTTCCCGAAGGTTATAGTTGGAGAGACTGGATAGAAAAAAACGAAAAGGCCGTGGCCTACGATACCGACGGTTACCAGGTGGCCATAGTCAACCTGCCCCACAGCGGTAATTTTACCATTACCATTGAGTCGAACGATAATTCTTATCTGTATACGACTGTTAACGGGCGCAGCAAAAACAACGTCACCCAGCTTATGATGTATCACTGGTGTCTGAGGCCAACCACCAATAACTATTAAAAAGGGATAATATGATAAAGTACGCCAGATATTCAGTTGTTTTATTCATGTTGTTCATGGGTTTTTCGGCAGTGGCCGCAAAGCTCGATGGCAAGGTGCTGAGTATAGATAAGTCTCCCGTGGAGGGGGCCATTATCTCGGTTGTTTTGGAAGGACGGGATTTTTCCGCTATAACGGCTGAGGATGGAAGTTTTAGTCTGGAATTGCCTTCGGGCAGGGGTTATATAAGGGTAGTGGCGGCCGGTTTTTACCGGCAGGAATACCCCATTAATCAAAAGCTGAATCTTGAAAAAATTGTGCTTGTTCCTCTTGTCAGTCCCCATTACAGCGGTGCGGCCTATTTCCCGAATTACAACTTGAGTCGCGACGACAAAAGCACCAGTACCCAGTCGGTCGAAAAGAAAGATTTCAGTAAGCATTTCTCCATCGATCAGGCCATACAAGACAAAGTGCCCGGTTTATATATCCATCGTAAAAGCGGTATGCCCGGCGAAGGAGCCTACCTCAACCTGAGAGGTATTCACTCTGTGGTAGCCGACAATACGCCTTTGATAGTGATCAACGGTATTCCCCTTCTGGGCAATCAGGAACTTTCGGCCACCGTCAGGGCCTATTCGAGAAATACTTTGTTTGGCTACAGCACCGACGACATCCGTAGTATCACCCTGTTAAAGGGAGCCGATGCCTCGGTGTATGGTTCACTGGGTTCGAACGGGGTCCTGCTGATCGAGACCGAACAGGCTACCTCCGACAACCTGGAAACCCGTATTTCCTTCAGCGGTCAGTATGGTCTGAGTTGGCCGGGACGGAGTTTGCCGGTCTTGAACGTCAGTCAGTACAAAAATTACCTGAGGGAGATCGGCATGACCCGCTACGACATGATTACGGCTCTTTACACCGATTATCCTTTTTTGCAGAATGAGGAGAATTATTATTCCTACTTGTTCAACAACACCACCGACTGGAGAGGGCTGGTTCAGAACAGGGCTTTTATCACCGATAATACTTTTCGTGTGGAAGGAGGCGACGAAATAGCCAAATACAACATTTCTTTCGGCTACACCTCCGAAGGCGGTGTGTTGGGGCAAACTGCTTCCGATCGTTACCATACGCTGATCAACTCCAATATCATGGTAAGCCGTAACGTGGATATTTTCACCAACGTAGGCCTGGCCTATATCAGCAGTTCTTTGCAGGAGCAAGGCATGAATGCGCCCACCAATGCCGTACTTTCCTCTTATTTTGCCATGCCTATGCTCAGTCCCTTCATGAAAGAACCGAACGGCAATGTACTGGACAGGTATGCCACCTACAACGGCTGGAATGTAAACAACAATCCCACTTATCCTTACGACAACGTAAGTAATCCTCTGGCCATAGTCAATACCATAAACGCTTCGGACAATATATACGATGCCAACATAAGGTTGGGACTCAACTACCGGGCAAATTCCTATCTGAGTTTTACCGGCCTGCTCAATATTTATTACAATTACACCGAAGAGAGCATCTTTATTCCCGGTGTCACCGACAAGGCCATCATTCCGCAATACTACAACGCCGGTTTGAATACCGTGCGCAAAGGAATAGTCGAAAACCTTACTAATTATTACGGACTCAGTTCCACTTATCGCCGGACTTTCCGGGACATCCATCAGCTCAGGGCCGAGGCCGGCCTGCGATACGTGGGTAGAAAACTGGAATACGACCTGGCTGCGGGTTACAATACGGCCAACGATTATTACGAGACCTTGGGAGCCGTCACCGACGACAGAGATATTCAGGGCGACAATCAGGAGTGGAAGTGGCTCAACTACCACTTGCATACCGATTACATTTACCACAACCTGCTCAAAACCAGTGTTAATGTGGCTTTGGACGGCAGCTCGGTTTCGGGGACGGATGCGGCCCGTTTCGGGCTTTTCCCCTCCCTGGGCCTGACTTTTATGGCCGCCAACACGGGTTTGTTACCCTCGTTTGTGGATTTGTTCAATATTGCAGCCGAAGTCGGCCGTACCGGTAACAGCCGTTTTTCGTCGAATTACGCCAAGAATTACTACCAGAATTCCAATTTTTTCAATCTGGGTACCATTACCCGTTCCAACGTGCCCAATACGGCTTTGGAATGGGAGAAGAAAGACCAATTGGACCTGGGCCTGGATTTGGGGCTTTTGGATAATAAACTGGGTCTGCAATTCAATTATTTTCTTTCCAGATCTTTTGATTTGCTGATTGCCCGGGAAATTTCCAGTGTGTACGGTTCTACCCAATATTACGACAATGTGGGAGAAATTGCCGGCAGAGGCTATGAATTGGGCTTGCGTCTGAATCCCATTGTTACCAAACAAGTAGATTGGGTGATAGGAGCCGGTATTGCTCATGCCGGCAGTAAAATTAAAGCGTTGGGGAATAATCCCGAATTGAGTATCGGCTTCAAGGAGTTCAACGGGGACGATGCCCTTATTTTGATGAAAGAGGGAGAGGCACCTTATCAGTTTTACGGCTATCAGACCCAGGGTATTTACGTCAGTACCGAGGAGGCCCGGGAAGCAGGCCTCAGGAATATTTACGGCGAACCTTACAAGGCGGGAGATGTCCGTTTTGTGGATCAAAACGGCGACAATCAAATCAACGCCAGGGACAAAGTGCTGCTGGGTACGGCTGCTCCCGATTTCTTCGGTTCCTTCTACACATCGCTCCGTTACCGACGGATCACGCTTTCGGCCGAATTCGGTTACTCAGTGGGAAATACGGCTTACAACGCGGTACGCCGCAACCTGGAGTCGATGGATTATTTTTACAACCAATCGCAGGCTGTGCTGAACCGCTGGCAAATCGAAGGCCAGCCCGCTACTTTGCCGAGAGCGGCTTACGGAGATCCTTCGGGCAACAACCTGTTTTCCGATCGCTGGCTCGAAGATGCCTCGTATCTGAAATTGCGCAATCTGAGCCTGAGTTACCGGTTCAATAATTTGCTTGGTGTTTTGCGCAGCGGCAGTATTTTTGTGGCAGCAGAAAACCTGTATACCTGGACAAATTATTTGGGCAGCGATCCTGAGTTTTCGTATTCTTATTCGGATTATATGCAAGGATTTGATTACGCGAAAGTTTCTTTACCCCTTAGTGTTAAGCTGGGATTTAATTTAAATTTCTAAGAACCATGTATCATAAACTTAAACTACTTATTGTCGCTTTACTCTTTGCTTCGTGTACGGAATTTTTCAATACCAATCCCGACAATATCATCAATGTGGAGGATTATGTTTCGACCAACGACGAAATGTACAAGGGTTTTTTGGGAATTTTGACCAGAATGCAGAGGGCAGGAGATCACGCCATCTTTTTGACCGATACCCGAGGCGATTTTTTGGAGATAACTCCCAACGCTCCTGTAGAATTGCAGGATATTTATAATTACAATCCTACGGATGGAAATCCCTATGCCGATCCCACCTGCTATTATGCTGTAGTTATAGCCTGCAACGATTACCTGCACAAAATGGCCCAATACCGCGAAAAGGTGGGCAACAGCATGGACGAAAAAACACAAACCAATTTTAATTGTTTAATCAGCAGCACCATTCGTATAAAGGTGTGGGCTTATTATACTTTGGGACGCATTTACGGCAAGGCTGTCTGGTTCGATGATCCTCTGGAGGAGCTGGTGAATCTGGACAATACGGAAATTTTTACCTGGTACGATAACATGGACGACTTGGTTGCTAAATGCATCGAACTTATTGAAAACGGTTTGGTGATTTATCAGGGAGAAGTTATTCCTTCCGATTTGGAAATGAATTGGGTGGCCTGGCTGGACGCCGAAAATCAGAACGTGGACGAATACGGATATTGGAATTACCTGGTTCCGACTCATTTGTTGCTTAAATCTGAATTGCTGTCGTGGAGAGGACAAGAGGGAGACTGGCTCTGGATAAGGGACAATATTCTGGCCCATTTATACGATCTTCATATGGAATTTTCCGGTTTTTACCATGCCTGCAATATCCCGCTGACGGGGAATTATTACAGCATTTTTTATACGGAAGATGTCGGTTACAGTTATCATCAGGTAGCTGCCATTATGTACGATTACGAAAACGATCAGACCAATCGTTTGGTAGATTATTTCTGTCCGGCTTATCCGGCCAGCTATTATTTACGTCCCTCGGCTTACGCCCTGAGTAAATACATCGAAGAAGACATCCGGGGTATAACTCAAAGGCTTACAGTGGACGTAATCAACGGGGATACCTGTTTCACCAAATACTATTATCACCGGGGAGCCTACCTGAGGTCCAGGATTTTTGAAATTATGCCCAGCATCGTGCTGCAGCGGGGTCACGATTATCATTTTTTATTGGCTGAGGCCGAAAATCACTTGGGCAACTGGATGCAGGCCGAATGTATTTTGAACCAGGGTTTAACCAATAAGTTCCCTTATTCGACTTCTTTGCCTGCCGACTGGAGCAGTTATTATACCTCGTGGTTCGGCGATAACGGGGGGTACGGCGATGTGGGTATAGTCGGATGCGTGCGTGGAGCCAACCATGTGTTGCCCATGCCCGACGATCCCGGTTATAATTTGAGCGAACAAGAAAGAATCAAAATATACGACTTGGCGCTGGCCGATGAGTATTTGCTGGAATACACCGGCGAAGGTAAATCTTACAGTTATCTGGTGAAGATGGCCGAACGCTATGGAAAAGACGGGTCCATTGTGGCCGACCGTATTTGTCCCAAATATCCGCTTGCCAGGCAGGCAGAAATACGGGCCGGTATCGAAGCCGGAGGTTATTGGGTCGACTGGGACTTGCGGGGAGATAATAACCAATTAATTAACAAAACATCCAATCATTTAATTTTTTAACTTCTAAAACCAATTTTTATGAAAAAACGATTTACTTTATTTATGCTTGTTGCGTTTTGTATTTCGCTTGCAACAATGGCAAGAAATACTGTTGTTAGCAGTTCAGCGGAATTTGGCAACGCATGGGGAGCTTTAACAGACGGAGACACCATCTCTTTTGCTCCCGGTTTGATGAATATAGGAAACAGAACCTTACCTGCAACCGGAGGGACCTTTACATTTAGGTCTCAATACGACCACCCCGATTCGATGGCTATTGTACAGCTCCAAATTTCAGGGGTGAATACCGAAGAAGGGATCACTACGGGTTTAATTTTTGAAAATTTACATCTGCAATACAGGAATACCAGTGGAACTTCGGGGCAAATCATATACTTTAACAAAGTATATGCCGACATCAGTATTGTAGCTTTTCGTAATTGCGAAATTTCCCAAAGTGTCCGTAGTTTGATCCGTACGGTTAAACCCGACAATATTCCGGCGACAGATAGTACAGAGGCTGTGGAATATACCAGCAGCGGCGATTTGGAATACCTCGAAATGACCGATTGTATAGTGCACAACACCTTTACCTCTAGTAGCCACAATTGGCCTTTGTTGTATTTCGGTCACCTTCCCATCGAGGTATATATAGCTCGTAATACTTTTTACGACATGCCCTACAACAAGAGTATTTTCACTATGAACTACGCCGTTCCCGAACTGGGCAGGAATGCTGAAATAACCTTTGAAAACAATACGGTTTGTATAACCGGTCCAACTCAGGGGGTAGTAGCTACCGGCACCTATTTAGGACAGGAATCGGAGTTTAATTTTCACAACAACCTGTTTTTAGTTCCCCATTGGGAAAACGATCTGAATCTTCACGATACTCTATTTTCTAGCCCCAGGATTATCAGCTGCCGCTACGGTATCATCAATGCTTCGCACAACCTGGTCGAAGGTTATGCCCGCTGGGAGTCCGGTCAGAATATTGATGGAGAAACCGGCGACGGCGCTTTTCTCGCTTTGGACACCATGCCCCAGTACACCATGGCCGACCTGGAATTGTCCTGGTCCGATTTTCTGAATCCCGAAGGCGGTGATTATTCGTATATGTACAATATTCCCCTGGCAACCGCAGGCAGCGACGGCGGCCCCATAGGCGACCCCCGCTGGGTGATGACTTTTGCCGATCCCAAAAACCTGACGCTTGTCTCCAATGCCGAAGGAGCAGTAGTTACTCCGGCTATGGGTGTGTACGAAAGCGGAACAGAAGTGACCATTTCGGCCTCCGAAGTGGTTGGGTTTACCTTCCAAAACTGGCAGGATACTTTGGGCAACGTCGTCTCCGCAGAAAACCCCTATACGTTTAATATTACCTCCGACACTTATTTGGTGGCCTATTACGAAGAATTACTCTCGCGGGCTATCACTATAAGATTGAATGGCACCAATACCGCCACTTATAGCTTATCGCCGGCAAGGGAGATTTATTACGTAGGCGACGAAGTAACTATTACCGTCAACGCTCACTACCTGAACGACTTCTTGGGTTGGAGCGACGGCTCAATGGAATTATCGCGCAGCTTTGTAGTGGCAAACGACACAACCATCGTTGCCAACTTTAGACAGTATCCCTACATGCTGGCCTGGGACTTCTGTCAACTGACAGCCAACAATACCAGATTCAGTTCGCTCGAAGCCAATCATTACGTCAATGAGGCCAACAAGGGCGAAATGAACTATGTCACGGGCGATACCCTCGCTGCTGATTTCCAGACCAGGAACAATAAATTTACCGCCGAAGGCAAAGAACTGCATTACAGCGCTCTAAGGAGGACTCCCGCTGCGAACTTCGATAACCCCGATTATCTCTTCGTAAAATTCTCCACGCTGGGCTATACACATATCACGGTTAAGTCGGCGATTGCCTCCGACAACTGCGTGCATTTGGTACAAAAAATGCAGTATTCGCTCAACGGCACCGATTACATTGATTTTGCCGTTGACACCCTGCCTTCGGCCGAAGCCGATTGGAATCAGGTTTGGTTCCCGTTGCAAGGCACCCTGCCCAAGGAAGCCCAAAACCGGGAAGAAGTTTATGTCCGCTGGATTGCCGATAAAACCAGTGAAAGAGTTAAATTGGCCAGTTTAGAGGAAGTTGCTTACGAATACCTCTATATTTCGCAGATTGTGATTCTGGGTGACGACGGTAACGGTGGGGCTTCGTGGAGAGTAAAACCCTACGATTACTACCTGGCCGGCGATGTGGTTGAAGTTCCGGGTATAAAACTCACCCTGGGTGGCGGCACCAATGTCTGGTCTGTCAGCGACTCGGTGTTTGTTTTCGACGGGGTGACCTATATCTCAGCCCTGAATGGAACGGTAAATCCTGTAGACGATAACAACAAGAAATTCTCGTCCAGTGGTTTACCTCCTACAGTTGGTGCCTTCTATAAATTTGAGCCCTTTCACAACGGGACACTTAAAGTTGCCCTGGTAGTCAACGCCAACAAGACTTCTTTTATTATTGAAGACAATGTGGCATTGCCCAATTACAATCCTTTTAGCTTTACAGAAAAAACCTATGCCTCTTTTGATATAAATGTTACTGGCGGTAAAACCTATTACATGTTCAGTGAAGGTTCTAAAATGGGCATCATGGGCTTTGTATATAGGGTTCCGGATGACCTGAATAAAGCTAAACTGACCACGCAGATTTTTGCCAACAACGGCAGCCTGTTTGTAAAACTAAACAAAGCAGAATCCATTAAGGTTTACGACCTTTTGGGCAGAACAGTAAAATCACTTGAACTCCGCGAAGGCCTAAACGAGATCAACGGCCTGAGCCGGGGTATTTACTTGGTACGCCTCGGATCGGAAACCGTTAAGATTCAGCTGTAAACCTAAAGATCAGCTTGCTTGCAAAGTTTGGATTAGCGGATTTTTCCTATCTTTGCAAGCTGAATAGACTAAAGAGCAAGCCTCCATTCGGGGAGGCTTGCTTCTTTACGAACATAAAACACATATTCCATGAAAAAACTATACGGAAGATTAGGATTTTTTGTGCTGTTGCTTAGTATGGGAATCTTTGCAATAAAGGCAGATACCATTCCGGCTTTTCCCGGAGCCGAAGGTTATGGCCGCTACGTCACCGGTGGTCGGGGCGGCACGGTGTACAAGGTAACCAATCTCAAGGACGACGGATCGGAGGGTTCCCTGCGCTGGGCCGTAAATAAAAGCGGCCCCAGAACCATTGTTTTTGACGTATCGGGCACCATTTATTTAAAAAGCAACCTGAATATCAATAACGGCAATCTGACCATTGCAGGGCAGACAGCCCCCGGAGATGGAATTTGTTTGAGAGATTATACGGTTCAAGTGAGCGCCGACAACATTATCATTCGTTTTATGCGTTTCAGGCTGGGCGATGTGACGGCCACCGAAAACGATGCTATTTGGGGGCGTCGCCGTTCAAACATCATTATCGATCATTGCTCCATGAGCTGGAGCACCGATGAATGTGCTTCGTTTTACGATAATACTAATTTTACCATGCAGTGGTGTGTTCTGAGTGAAAGCCTCCGGGAATCTGTCCATGGTAAGGGTACACACGGCTATTGCGGTATTTGGGGCGGAAAAGGGGCCAGTTTCCACCACAATGTGCTGGCGCATCACGACAGTCGCAATCCCCGTTTCTGCGGCAGTCGCTACTCCAACAGGCCCGATCTCGAAAAAGTGGATTTCCGTAATAACGTTATTTACAATTGGGGCAGCAACAGCGGTTACGCGGGCGAAGGGGGCAGCTACAATATGGTGAACAATTACTATAAATCCGGGCCGGCTACCAAAACGAATGTGAGAAGCCGTATTTTTCAGCCCTGGCCCGATAACGGGAAAAACTCCCAGCCGGCAGGTGTTACGGGACTGTTCTATGTAAACGGCAATTATATGTACGGAAATGCTGCCGTTACCGGAGACAATTGGCAAGGCATACATCCTTCCAGTGGAAGCATAAATACTTACCGTACAGATACCGAATTTGATTTTCCCTTTACCACTACGCATACCGCCGGGAATGCTTTTGAAAAAGTATTGGCTTACGCCGGAGCCAGCCTGGTAAGAGACACCATCGACCGCCGTATTATGGAGGAGATTCGCAATGGCAACTACACCTATACGGGTTCCAAAGGCGGCACCAAGGGCATCATAGATTCGCAGGAAGACGTGGGAGGCTGGCCTGAATACAATTCGGGATCAGCGCCCGTAGACAGTGACAACGACGGCATTCCCGACGACTGGGAAGATATACTCGGCCTGGATCCTACCGATGCCGCCGATGCCAAACAAAAAAACAGAGAAGGCTATACCATGCTCGAAGTATACCTGAATACGCTGGTCAGTAGTATCGTTAACAATCAAAACGCCGACGCTATCAATGCTTTGCCTCTGAATGAATTCCTGGCAGGAAATAAACTGGAATTACAGATTGCCGACGGCAGAAATACCGGTATTCAAATCAGGGCCAATGCCGCTCTGGAAAAAATACAGGTTTACGACCTGACCGGCAGACTCAGACTCCATCTGGAACAAATCCAAAGCAACGAATGTCGTGTAGATGCTACGGGGTTATCACCGGGTATTTACATATTGAGGGCTAAATCGATTTCGGGAAAGGAAGCTACCATAAAGCTCCTCAGGCATTGATATAGTATTCCGATTTTTGTTTACTTTTGCGACAAAAGCTCAATCATGCCCGAAGAAAAATTGGTGCTGCGCACAGAAAATCTAGTCAAGAGGTATCATAAACGCACCGTGGTAGACAGGGTGTCCATCGAATTGCATCAGGGAGAAATTGTTGGTTTGCTAGGCCCCAACGGTGCAGGTAAGACCACCACTTTTTATATGACCACAGGCTTGGTAGTGCCCAACGAAGGCCGTATTTTCCTGGGAGAGGTAGATATTACCGATTATCCTGTGTACAAACGTGCCCAGGCCGGTATTGGTTACCTTGCTCAGGAACCCTCGGTGTTTCGTAAAATGTCGGTAGAAGACAACATCTTGTCGGTGTTGGAAATGACAAAAATGACCCGGGCAGAACAAAAAGAGAAACTCGAAAGCCTCATTGCCGAATTTCATTTGGAGAAGGTGCGCAAAAACATAGGCGACCGCCTGTCCGGAGGGGAAAGACGGCGGACGGAAATTGCCCGTTGCCTGGCCATCAGCCCCAAATTCATTATGCTCGATGAACCTTTTGCCGGTGTCGATCCCATCGCGGTGGACGATATTCAGCAAATTGTGGCCGGCTTGGTAACCAAAAACATTGGCATTCTCATTACGGACCATAATGTACGCGAAACCCTGTCCATTACAGACAGGGCTTATATGTTGTTCGAGGGAAAAATACATTTTCAGGGCACCCCCGAGGAATTAGCCTCCAACGAAGTTGTTCGTCGCAAATACTTAGGAGTGAATTTTGAGTTGACCCGAAAAAGGAAACCGGTCAAAAAATCTTCCGTCGCTGAATCAAACCGGACAGCTCAAAAATAAGTTCCCCAACATTTAAAAACGAGTTCCTTATTTATACAAAGGAATCTCCGAATTTTAGCTGGGCGTCGATGACGTACTGGCGAATTTCCTGTTCGTCTTCTTTTTTACATATCATCAGCACATTGTCCGATTCGGCTACAATATAACCGTCGAGTTTTTGTACCACAGCCAGCTTCCCCTCGGGCAGAGTGATGATATTGTTGCTGCTTTCGTAACACAATGCCTTGCACTTCAGGATCACGTTGTTGTCTTTATCCTTAGGCGAAAGATCGTGTAAGGAACCCCAGGTGCCGAGGTCGGACCAGCCGAAACCACCCTCCTGTACATACACATTGGGGGCTTTTTCCATAATGCTGTAATCGATGGAGATATTGGGGCAGGACGAGAATATTTTTTCAATAAATTCGCCCTCTTTGGGGGTATTGAACAATTTTTCTCCGGCACTGAAAGAGGAGTGGATATCGGGTAAGAACTCCTCGAATGCTTTTAAAATACTTTGCACATTCCAAAGAAAAATACCTGAGTTCCACAAAAATTCTCCACTTTCCACAAATACTTTCGCCAGTTCGAGGTCGGGCTTTTCGGTAAATGTTTTGGCTTTGGTGAATGAGGCTATTTTTTGATGTCCTTTTTGAATGTAACCGTAACCGGTTTCCGGACGGTTAGGCTTAATACCTATAGTGAGCAACACCGGGTTTTCTTTCACAAATTTAAGCCCCTCGCTGATGTGTTCCAGAAATTCATCTTCTTTAAGAATAACATGGTCCGAAGGAGCGACCACTATATTGGCTTTGGGATTGACAGCACTGATGTGATGCGAAGCGAAGGCTATACAGGGAGCAGTATTCCTGCGCTGAGGTTCAAGCAGAATTTGTTTGGGACTTAAGCCGGGTAATTGCTCCCGAATGAGTTTTCCATATAATTTATTGGAAACAACAAAAATGTTTTCGGGTGGAATGATTTTACTGAAACGGTGATATGTTTGTTGGAGCAGTGATTGACCGGTACCGAAAAAATCGAGGAACTGTTTGGGATATGTACTGCGGCTGGCCGGCCAGAAGCGGCTTCCGATGCCTCCGCTCATAATAACGCAGTAATTGTTTTCCATAGAGTATTATTTAGATGGGTTTTTAGCAAAGATAACAAACTTACTGTTTCCCGGACTTGTTCGCAGAAGATTTCCTGCCCTTGGAAGCAGGCTCTTTTTTATGGGCACTCCAAAGCGTTGCCGTGATGTCTTTTAATTCTTGTTCCAGCCTTTCCTGTTCGGCGGCAATTTCTTCGGGCGTAGAGCAGTAGTCCATAATATTTTGATCCATAAGATTGGATACCCGGTAAATATCTCCCTGATATTGGTGCTGAACAAAGAAATCGTAAAGGCTGATGCGATTGACGCTGTTGTATTTGTTGGTACTTACGGTTTGTCTGGACAGGGCCTCGCGGGCAGTGTCGAAAGCCACCCAGAACAAGGGGTAACGTCTTATTTCGCCCATTTCGTCTTCTCTCACCAACACCGGACAAAAGGCGATGGTTTTCATACGTATCGAAGAGTTGCGTTGATCCAGAAAATAGCTCTCTTTTACGTAATAAAGCGTTACTTCCTGGCTTGGGATGTCTGCTTCGTCTACTGTATAAACCATAAGGGTCGGGTTTTTAGGATCCGGAGTGCTTTCGAAGGGAATCCAGAAACGGTTGAGCAACTCTTCCATGTTGACTTTGTATTCGTCCGAAAACACTTCTTTTTTGTCCATGTATTCGTATACGGCCAATTGATTGGAGGCCACCAGTTCAAAAAGCATCGAAAACAAATTTTTGCGTTGTCCGTCGGGTTGAGCGGGATGGTATAGGGGAGCATTCTTTTCTTTGGTCAGGTCGAGCATGCGGTAAACGTCTCTTTGCCACAGAATATTATCTGCTTGTATGGAAACAGCTTTGGGAAGTTTGTTTTTTTCCAGCGACAAGCCGGGAAGATCCGAGGGCACCTGTTCGGAGCTTTTTTGCTCCGGACGGCTTTGGGCGGCAGTGCCCGGTCTGGCGGTGGCTGCCGAGCCCGGTGCCAGTTGGGCGTAAATCATCAGGCTACTGAAGAAGGCAAAAACAAAAAGGGCTATTTTTTTCATAATGCTGCTGAATTTTCTTAGTTGATTATAATTTCCATGGGCGAAAGGGTTTGCTCTATTTTATCGGGTCCCACCACTTTGATGCGGGCGATAAAAAAGCGTTGGCCCCTGGTTAGACGGCGAATTTGCGATTTTTGCCGGTTCGAGAAATTTGCTCCCTCGGAGATTTCCACGTTGGTATTTCCCATGGAGTCGTAAATAAGGGTTTCGAAAGACAGGACATTAAAGGGCACGTCGAGCAGGTCGTCGTCGAGGGCTGCGATGATGCCCGGGGCATCCATAATCCGGGCCTTTGCAAAGGGCTCGCCGCCCCGGTATTTACGGGTAATGTTGTTTTCGTCGGTGTATTCTATGAACGCACGGGGTTCGGGCAAGGGCCTGACCCTGAACGGCACCCTGGCCACTTGCTGACTGCGTCCGTCCATAACGGCATTGACGCTCACGATACATTCTTTACCCACTTCGGTGGGTAAAGCCCGCCAGACATTTCCTGCACGCGACAGGCGGCCATTGTTGACGCTGGCGTTGATGTCCTGGCTGGCCACCCCGGGAACGGAGATACTCAGTTCGTTTTCGATACCGGCATAGAGCACATTCATCATAGTGTTGGAGACCGTTGCGGTGGGTTCAACCACCGTGAACTCTTCCGAAAATTCGTAACGCCGTTTACTGCCGTCTCCGTGTTGCAGTTCGATATGTCCGGCGACGGGAAATGTTCCCACTCGGCTGGCGTAAACTTCGTACAATCCGTTTTGGCTGGCAGGCAGAGCTTCGCCGTTGATGTAAACCTGGGGACGCTGGGTGGAGTCTTCGGCCGAAAGTACAATATGGGCTCTGTAACTGCCGCCACGTACAATGTTTTGTGAATTGGGAATTACATAAGCTTTAATGCGATTCACCCTGAAGTCGCCCACGTCGATGTTTTTGGTCAGGGTGTACAAGACCTCGCCTTCGGCGTGCCGGATATCGTTCTGCAATTTGGAAAGCATGGTGATTACCGCACTGACGGGCATATTGTCGAACATGGCGGTTTCCCAGCTCTTACCTTGGATTCTGTCTTTTTGCGAAGGTGTGGTGGAGAAATTATCGAGAATGAGTTGTTGTTTCAGGGTGTCGCCAACCATAGAAACCATTTTTTCGCGAAAAGCTTCCATTTCCTGAGCCAACTCACGGCCTTTTTTCCCGGTAGGAGGCAACATGACAAAAGCGGTGGAGTTAACGTCTTCGCGTTTGATTACATTGTGAATGTCGGCTTTTTTCCCGTCGGCTTTGCGCACAATTTCCCATTTGATTTCTTCCACGTAATTGTACATAGAATCGGCAGATTGCTTGACTTCCTGAGCACGTTGATACCATTCCCCGCTTTTTTCGGGATTTTGTAGGTATGAAGCGTAGAGGTCGTCGTAGAGCGATTTGTTCTGGATGCTCGAGTTATGGGTACTCTTGAGCAAACTGTCTTCGACCAGTTCGAAACCACCCAACACGTCCGAGGAGACATTGAGTGCAAGCATACAGAGCAGCATGATGTACAACAGTCCGATCATTCGCTGTCTGGTGGTTTCGGGAGCATTGCTGGGAGGCATATTTCTTCTGGATTATTGTTGGTTGTTATCTTCGTTTTCTTCTTCCTGCAGATCCTTAACGCCGGAATTGCCGCCGGTTTCGGGAGTTTGTTCCGCAATGTTGTCTTGTTTCGCCTGTTGGCCCTGACCGGTGGCCATATAAGCCATGCTCATCATGGGGTTGTTACTGGGTATCATAGCGTTGAGCATTCTGGCGTAGAATTGATTAAGACTGGCCAGATGATCGGCCATCTGTTGGGTTTCGCTTCTGAAGCGTTCGCTGTCCATGGCCGACCCTTCGTACATCTCCTTGATGTGGAGCAAGCCTTTGTTTACGCGGTCTATGGTGTCGATCTGCGAACTGATGCTTTTGAGTTGTATTCCGTAAATGGTGTTCAGGCCTTTCAGATTCAGGTTCAGGGCATCCATCTGTTCCACGTAACCTTTGGAATTGCTGGTAATCTGATCGGAGTTTTCGGTGATATTTTTGTACGAATCGAGCAAGACATTGGAAACCTCGGCCAAAGAACCCGTGGCGTGGCTAAAGCGGCTGAGGTTCTCGGTCATACCCGACAATTGTTGCAGGTAATCTTCGGTCACTTTGGTAATATTTGCCAGGGCATTGAGCTGACGAACGGCTTCTCCCATACGTTTGATGCTGTCTGCCAATACCTCGGAATCTTCGGGGCTGAGTTGTACCTGGGGAGGAATGCCAAAGCTCTGGGCGGCTTGTTGGGGCGTAATGTCCGCAAAAGGAGCTGGTCTGGGAACCTGCCCCTGATAGTGTGGGGTAGCGCCTTGACTTTGGGCTGTTTGGCCGGCTCCGGCGCTTTGAACCGAAGCTGTTTGGCCGGCTCCGGCGGGAGCCCCTCCATGAATGATTACACCTCCACCCAGGCCAAGATTGCTGAAATCGGGCCGGTCTTCGGCTTTTCTTGTTTTTAGTACGGGGAATACTTCTTCCCAGCGATAATTCCTAAAGGGAGGATCAAAAGCCGAAATGGCAAATATCAATACTTCGGTGCCTAAACCGATGGCCAGCATGGTGTTGGCTCCGTCGAGATGCAGGAGTTTGAACAAGGTTCCCAGGATGGCCAGAGAGGCTCCAAAGCCATAAAAGAAATTTAAGATGGTTTTTCCCCGATAGCTGCTCAGGAATTCCGCCAATCTGGATTCTTCTCTCTGTTTCTGTTGTTTGTCGGACATAATATGCGATGTTTAATTATTATTTACTGCCTCCTCCGCCTATTTGGCTGCGTACGCAACGAAATCCGATGTAGGAGCGGGTTTCGTTTTGGTATTCGTAGGTGCGTGAATTGACTTGTATAAATTGGGCGGGATCTTTCCAGGAGCCACCGCGAACCACTTTGCGTTTGGTTAGGTAGGGATCGTTGTGACTGCTTTCAAATTTGAATTCCGGATTTAGATCGTTCATTTCCTGATAGGAAGAGGCAGACCAGGTGCTCGAAGTCCACTCGGCCACGTTGCCGGCCATGTCGTAGAGACCGTATTCGTTGGCGGGATAGGAGGCCACCTTGACGGGAATTAAACCCCCGTCCGAGGAAAAATCGCCCTCGCCGGTTTTAAAGTTGGCATAAAAACAGTTTTTTTCGTTGTTGGTGTATTCTCCTTCCCAGGGAAAGCGAGTAACGAGTTTGCCCCCGCGGGCGGCGTATTCCCATTCGGCTTCGGTGGGAAGACGGTACTCAAGCACTTTTTGGCCTTTGGATCTGAGTGCATTGTTGAGGTATTCCGTCCGCCAGTGACAAAAAGCCTTGGCCTGTTCCCAGGAAACACCGACCACAGGGTGGGCGGAATAGCCCGGATGTGAAAAATAGTTGATCAGGTAAGGCAGGTTGTAGCTGTTTTCAAAATCGTTCACCCAGCAGGTGGTATCGGGGTAAATTTCCACGATATAGGTATGTACAAAATCCCACATCGACCTAAGGGGGCGTCGTAAGGTTTCACGTACGATTCTTCCGTCCTGGCTGAAGTAGGCGGTATCTTTTTCGATCATCACCTGGGGCAGGAGGGCTGTGTTGACGTCGGTGTTGCGTTCCCGCTTTTCGAGAATAAGCTGGTTTTCCCTTTTGGAGGCTGCCTCCTGGTCGAACCAGTTGTAGCGGTATGTGATCCGTTCGGGTACCAGCCTGCGGTCGCCTCTGATGGGATCGGGGTCTGTCAGGTAATTCAGAGCGCTCAATTCTTCTTCGGTAGCACGACGTGCGTCCGGTATGGGCAGCTTACGGTTGAGGTAGGGGGGGATGGGGTCTCCCAACTGGTTTTCGGTGATTTTGTATTCATCGTTACCTCCGTAGAGCGGATCGGCCAGGCGTTCACGTATAATGGAATCGCAGACCCATTTTACGAATTGTTTGTATTGTCCGTTGGTAATTTCGGTTTCGTCCATCCAGAAAGATCCTACCGAAACTTTCTTCGAAGGAAGTTCGGTTCCCCAGATGCTGTCTGTGGCGGATTGTCCAAGTTCAAAAGTACCTTGCCGGATCAAAATCATACCGTAAGGATTGGGCTCATTCCACGACGAAGTCTGTACTCCCGTTAGCTCCCCGTTATCGTAAGAACCGCAGGAAGCCAGCAGGATAAGCGCTGAGCCGATGATCAGGTTTTTTCTCATTGTTTTATAAAATTCGTATGCTCTTTTGTTTTTTACTGATCAGCGAGGTGTCGATTTTTTTTCGGTAGGCGATGAATAATTCGTGGCTTCCGCTGGTGAATTTAATCAACTGGCTTATGGGTACGTCGTAGGCATAGCCCACTGCCAATCCAAAATCGAACATCACGCCAACCATGGCAACTATGGCCTCGCCAGGCCTCCAACTCAAGCCTCCCCAATATTCTTTGTTGTATCTGAGCAGACAGGATAAATCCGCAGTCCAGGCAACAAAGTCGGTCTTGGCCAAAATGGAGGGTTGCAGCACATATAACGGATTTGAGAGGTTGATATTGTATCCGCCGGTCAAATAATAGCTTTGAGAGACTTTAAAAAGTACTTCTTTGTCTTCTTCGGTACTTTCTTTGCGACTGAGCTTAATCTTGCTGCCCAAGAGGTGTGAAGCCGACAAACCGGCGTAAAATTCGGGACGGGAAAACCAGACACCCAGGCTGAAATCGGGAATAATGCCTTCGATATCGCCCGAGGGAATGGCCTGGTCGTTGGGGTTGTGGTATTCACTGTTGGGAATGTAAATGCCACCCGAATTGAAGTTTTGTTGCAAAATTCCTCCCTGCAAGCCTGCGCTGAGTTCGCCGTCAAGAAGTTTCTTTTTATAAGCGTATTGGATCTGAAACAATTGAGTGCTGAACAAACCTATACTTTCGTTGGTTAAGACCAGGCCCAGACCATTGAGCGTTTTTCCCGTACGCAGGGGCATACTGGCATTGACACTGAAAGTGCCGGGTGCATTTTCAAAGCCAAGCCATTGCTGTCTGAAGCCCAAATGCACGTTCAGGTCGCTGTTGAGGCCTATGGCACCCGGGTTGTACAAGCCCGGAAGTTGCATATATTGGCTCCATTGGGCGTCGAACTGAGCCTGAGCACCCGTCCGGATTAGTAAGCCAACGATGAATATAAAGAATCTCCTGAGTCTGATCATTCGCAAGAATAAATCCTCCGGCTGTGCCGGTAAATCCGGGCAGCCAGGTAGTATAACAGAAAAATGCGGAAAAAATTGTTTCTTGGACACAAAAAAACCTCAAAGGCATAAACAAAAAATGGACATAGTGCATGTCCATTTACTTTGTTAAGCCCGAGATCAATCGAGATTAATTAATACTCGTCTTCGTTGAAAAAGAAATCCTCTTTACTTGGGTAATCCGGCCACAGATCTTCTATGCTTTCGTAGATTTCCCCTTCGTCTTCCATTTCCTGAAGGTTTTCTATCACTTCAAGGGGAGCTCCCGAACGGATGGCATAATCGATGAGCTCATCCTTGGTGGCGGGCCAGGGAGCATCTTCCAATTTTGAGGCTAATTCCAGGGTCCAGTACATAGCTATAATTATTAATTGATAGACGTATAATTATGAATAATCCAGGTCAATTTTTGTGTTTTTACAATAAGGCTGCAAAAGTATAAGAATAGTTTGAATAGTCAAGTAAAAAAGAGCTTGTTTTATATCGATAATTAAAATAGTTATTTGCCGTCCCAAAAAAGTTCATCCGTTTCATCCAGACAAAGTTTACGACTGAGTATATAAAGATAATCCGAAAGCCTGTTCAGGAAAGTCAGCATCGATTCATTCAGTTTCTCTGTTTGATGCACCGCGATGCACTTACGTTCGGCGCGCCGACAGACGGTGCGGCAAATATGAGCCTGAGCAGCCGCCGCGCTTCCTCCGGGAACGACAAAAGAATGGGTGACCGGTAATTTTTTCTGAATGCAGTCGATAGCCTTTTCAAGTTGATGAGTTAGCTCCTTGTCCAGCCGGGCATAATCCTGAAACAACGAGCGAATGTTGTCGTTTTCGGGCGGCTTGCGATAGGCCAGGCGGCCGGATATCCGGAATAAGTGCTTTTGCAGCTCCAGAATCCGGTTTTTTTCTTCTTCGGTTTTGAGCAGGGTTCTGAGCAAGGCCAGTTGGGCGCTGAGTTCGTCGGTAGTGCCGTAAGCCTCCAGACGGAGATCGTTTTTCAAAACCCTTTCTCCGTCTGCCAGGCTGCTGGTTCCTGTATCTCCGGTGCGGGTGTAAATCTTCATGCCAATATATCTTGAGCCTGTTCCGGCGTTTAGCTTCTTCCGGCCCTTCAAACTATAAGTTTTACAGGCGACACAAAAATAACACAATGCAGGGAAAACGCAAATTATGCAGAATATATTTTACCTTTGCGCATCCATTGATTGTTGTTTTGCAAAGTATAAAACACCATATACACTACTATTTACACGCGCGGCACCGCCGGGGTCACGGAGTGCATTCCCCATTTGCTTACCGACTGATCACTGCTATAATCGAAGAAGATTATCCTTATTATTGTTTCAACGAGTTGGAAGACAAGCGAGTCCGCATGGAATCCGAACGAATCCGGTTGGAAACTAAGCGAGCCCGGCTGAAAGCCCGGCACGCAGTCCGGAAAGCCAAAGGGAAAGGACTTGATGCCGAAAGCCCCGGCCGGAAAGCCCGGCAGTCCCGCTCCGGGAAGCATTGCCTGTCTCCGGCCGATGCCCAAATTTTGTTCCGGCTGGTGAATGCCTTTGCTTTGCACAAAGTAATGGAGTGGGGCGGAATAGACGAAATAACCCGGCTCTATTTATCAAGAGCTTCCTCCAAAGTAAAAATCTATCGGGGAGGGCAGGATGTTAACGTGATTCCGGATTTGCTGTTTTGTAATGCGGATCTTGACGAAGCGGCCTTGTCGCAGGCTTTGTCTCAGGCCCTGAGTCAAAAATCGGAGCAGAGCCTTTTGGTGCTGGCCGGTCCGCATCGTTCGGCAGGAGCTTACCGCTGCTGGCAGCAACTGCTGGCTCATTCTGATGTGCGGCTTTCGGTGGAGATGAAGGGTTTGGGGCTGGTGTTTTTCGATCCGGAACTACAAAAGAACCACTATATTTTGAGGAGTCGGGTTTATTCGGCTCCGTATTGCATCAAATAGGCTTTGATGAATCCATCCAATTCACCGTCCATAACCGCCTGTACGTTGGAGGTCTGATAATCGGTGCGGTGGTCTTTTACCCGCCGGTCGTCGAAAACGTAGCTGCGGATTTGGGAACCCCATTCGATTTTCTTTTTTCCGGCTTCAATTTTGGCTTGCTCGGCTCGGCGTTTCTCCAGCTCCATCTCGTAAAGCTGTGATTTGAGCAGCCTCAGGGCATTTTCTTTGTTTCCCAGTTGAGAACGGCTTTCGGTGTTTTCGATCACTATGCCCGTGGGGATGTGATGTAGACGAACCCCTGTCTCCACTTTGTTGACGTTCTGACCTCCGGCACCCGAGGAACGAAAGGTGTCCCAGGTGATGTCGGAATCCTTGACTTCGATTTCGATGCTTTCGTCCACCAGTGGAACCACAAACACCGAGGTAAAGGAAGTCATTCGTTTGCCCTGGGCATTAAAGGGGGAAACCCGCACCAGACGATGTACCCCGTTTTCGCTCTTTAAATAACCAAAAGCGTAATCGCCTTCGACGGTCATGGTAACGGTTTTGATGCCGGCGTCGTCTCCGTCTTGCCAGTTGGTGATGTTGGTTTTGTAGCCTTGTTTATCGCAATAGCGCTGATACATGCGGTAGAGCATTTCGGCCCAGTCCTGGCTTTCGGTGCCGCCCGCTCCGGCATTTATTTTGAGTACGGCCCCGAGTTTGTCCTCTTCGTGGCGGAGCATATTTTTCATTTCCAGGTTTTCGAGCAGATTCAGGGTGCGATCGTATTGCTCATCCATTTCCTTTTCGCTCAGGGCCTCTTCTTTGTAAAAATCATAAGCCAGCGTCAGCTCCTGTACGGCAGTTTGGACTTCTTCGTAATCTTCTATCCAGCCTTTGAGTTGCTTGATTTTGCGCATTTGCTCCTCGGCTTCTTTTTGCTTTTCCCAGAAACCGGGAGCCTGGGTCTTGAGTTCTTCTTCTTTTAAAGCATCAATTTTGTTTTCGATGTCAAAGATACCTCCTCAGCGCGTGCTCGCGCTCCTGGATCTCTTTGATCTGGTCTGTAGTAATCATTATAAATACATTTTTTCTATTTCATCTTTGTAATGATCGGCAATTACGTTGCGTTTCATCTTAAGCGTGTTGGTCAATTCGCCGTCGGCTACACTGAAAGGCTTGGGTAATAAAACAAAACGGCGGATTTGTTCGTAACCGGCCATGTTTTTTTGCAACATCCGGATTCTGTTCTCAAAAAAGGCATATATCCGCTCGTCTTTAAGCACATCTTCGAGCTTATCGGCATCAAGATCGGGTATGCCCAGTTTTTCCGCCAAACTTTTCAGTTCCTCATAAGCAGGCACAATCAGGGCGCTGACAAATTTTCGCTGATCCCCGATGACGGCAACCATGTCGATGTATTTGTCGTTGCATAGCACCGCTTCTATACTTTGGGGAGCTATGTATTTGCCGTTGGAAGTTTTAAACAAATCCTTTAGGCGCTCGGTCAGCACCAGATGTCCTTCTTTGTTGATGTAACCCATATCGCCGGTGCGGAAAAAACCATCTTCGGTAAAGGCTTTGGCATTGATTTCGGGTTTGTTGTAATACCCTGGAGTGATGGTTTCGCCTTTGAGCAGGATTTCTCCGTTGTCGTCAATGCGCACTTGCAACTTATCGATAAAACTGCCCACACTGCCGAGACTGAAATGCTTTTCGTCAAAGCTGGCCACCGTAGCTGTGGTCTCGGTCAGACCATAACCATAACAGATGGGTATGCCCACCGAGCGCATAAAAATCAGAATGTCGTCCGACAGTTTGGCTCCCGAAACGGGAAAAAGCTTGCCGTTTTCCAGGCCTACCGCCTTCTTGAGAATGGTAAACAAGCTTACTCTGTAAAGGTTATAGCGCAGACTCAGCCAAAAAGGAGGTTTAAGATCCAGACGCACGTAATCGAGGTTGTACCTTTTACCCAGTTTGACGGCATGGGAAACCCATTTTTGGGCCAGGGCAGGCATAGCCTCGATTTTCTCCATAATGCCGCTGTACACTTTTTCCCAAAACCGGGGAACGTTGCACATGATAGTGGGACGAACTTCTTTGAGGCTCCGCTGAATATCGAGCGGCTTAAGATTGATATCCACCCGGATCAGCCTCGAAAGACTATACAGGCTCCAGGCTTTCTCGAATATGTAGGTCAGGGGCAGGAAACACATCGAAACCTCGTTTTTATCGAAGAGATGCAAGAGTTTGATATCCATCACTCTTATGATTTCCTGATAATTGCTGTGTAGGAGTTGCACGCCTTTGGGCTCACCGGT
>Ga0209606_1001660_pt1 | contig 26910 bp, 25 predicted proteins | sample AD_UKC057_MetaG_FD_184412 | JGI IMG/M metagenome (GOLD analysis project Ga0209606, IMG submission 184412) | Active sludge microbial communities of municipal wastewater-treating anaerobic digesters from USA - AD_UKC057_MetaG (SPAdes) (version 2) | ecosystem: Engineered > Bioreactor > Anaerobic >...
GCTCTGTTACGATATCACGAGTATTTCATCTTATAGCGAGCTAAATGAGTATATCCGCTATGGCTACAATCGAGATAGAGAACAGTTACCGCAGCTCAATCTTGCGATATTCTTTGGCCAGCAAAGTGGTCTACCTGCCTACTACCAAAGACTGCCCGGGAATATCACCGATGTCCAGACGCTCCACAATCTGCTTGCTACCTTTCAGAAGCTCGAGGAAAAAAGCTCCCCTCTATGCTCGATAAGGGCTTCTATAGGAAGAAGAACATCGACGAACTCTTAGAGCGTAGGGACTGAGGATGTATTCGATCGAGACGATCGATGAAAGGTTCTTTGTCCAGTTCCTTGCGTTGATCCTTATGAGTGCACTTCGCGAGAAAATGTGCGAGACGAGGCTCATTGAAAAATAGACCGTGGGAGAATTACTTCTAGAAATGGAACCCCTCACCAAGATCAGCTATTCAAAAAGCTAGGGTCCAATCTTTACCGAAATATCCAAATCTCAAGGAGAGATTCTTTCTAAATTGCAAATTGGGCTACCTCTCTCTGCATAGCTACAATGCACAAGAGTGGCAAGCACAGGATTCATGAGCACCTGATACTGCACATCAGCGCACTCATCGCTATTGATCGAAATTTTGTACTCGACATCGACGCAGCTCGATAATAAGGGAGTAAGCAGTGCGCATCCAGCAGCGTTCCTTAATTTTCTGTAGGTACGCATAATGTCCTTACATAATGTCCTTATTAATAGAACCCTAAATCCACGTCGAAAAGCGCGCCTATGGAGAGCTCAAAAATGGGCCTTGAATCACCAGCCTGAGGTACAAAAACAGGCTCCTTTAGGCTGTCGTCGGCGCTACTGTAAACTGGGTTAAGCTCATTAAAAACATAGCCTCCCTTAGCCCGCATAAAGAATGTAAGCCGCTTCCACGTATAGGAAAGATCTAAATCGAGGAGCAGCTTTACTTCCAAAACTTGATCGTTAAGCAGCTGTGTGCCAAGTTCTGCCCATGGTTCTCCATTATGCCAGGGATTAGTGGGAGCTTTTGAACCTGATATCACACACTCTATGCCTGTCTTTGTGTTTAGCTGCGAAATTAGCCCCGCCCAGTTGACCATAAATGCAATATTGTTCTCTCCATGTACATAGCCAAGCATCTGATTTTCTATTGGTATTTCTACAATCTCACCACCTGAGTGTATTGCGGAGCCGGCATGAATCGTATAGGAATAAAATTCGTCGCTCACTGATTCGAAAGCGTATCGTGTTGCTCCAGCAAAATAGAGCCCCAGCTTCCCACGGGAAAGATCGATTTTCGACCCCAGGGACCAGGCGATTTTATCAGGATTTTCGTACGACCACAGATGCAAAAACCTTTGCATATTGAAATCATCTATTAATAGCTGCGCATAGGCATCGACTCGTCCTTTCTTAAATTCGGCAAAAAAACCCATGACGCTGTTCATGTTGCCTGAGCGAGCACCAGGCATCCCTGCTGCCGATGTCAGGATATCTTGCACAAGGATCGATGGCGCTACTATTCCAAATAAGTCGATATCGAAATAATTACCCGTAAAGAGGATCACATCCTGATATCCCAGTCTAAACGCTCCTATATTAAACGCATAGGTTTTAAGCACCATTCCGCGATCGGCGTACATGCCGTCTAACATTGTTGGGTAAAGATCTCTTTGTATATTTTGATCGAGTCCAATCCACTGATCAGAAAAAGAAAAAGCATGATAAGTAAACCGATACCCCCCCGTCATCAATGAAGGAGAAGCACCAGAGAGAAACAGCGAATAAGGGCTATCGATTTCATCTTTTACCGGCATCTTTCCTAAATAGAATGAGAGCGGGCCGATGGCATATGCAACACTGGCGTTCTTAATATCGACTGACAGGTCTCCATAATTTCCTCCGCCATATTGCACGGGATAGATGCGCTTTGTAGTGACATCGATTTCCCAGAAGATCGATAATGAGTCTTGTGTATGGTATGCGTCGATCGTTTCATCGATAAAAAAGGAATTTATAGCCTCGGTAGTGTATCCTACAGAGCTTTCCAGCGAAGCACCGAGCGCCGGCAAAGAAGAGAGCACTCCCCCGCACATCAATATTGCGATGGCAATTCGCCCAATCGGTAAGGCGCTGCGCAGTATCGCGAATCGCTGCACATTATCTTGTTGAAGACTTTTCTTAAGGCTTTGCTTATTATTTGGACTAAAATTTAGCAATGCTACCTCCCTTCACGCTTGAACACGGTCACGATAGTCTTAAAAAAGATCGAGACATCGAGGTAGAATGACATATTCTTTAGGTAATAGAAGTCATATTGAAGCTTTTTGTAAGTATCCTCTATCGAGCACGAATGATATTCGCCAGAAACCTGATCCCAGCCAGTAACCCCTGGCTTGATAAGATGCCGCTGGCTATAAAAAGGAATGGCTTTTTTGAGTTCTCCTGCAATATCGGGCCGTTCGGGCCGCGGCCCTATAAAGCTCATATCGCCCTTGAGAATATTGATCAGCTGTGGCAGCTCATCGAGCCGGCTTGCCCGCAAAAAATGCCCAATCCGCGTTACTCGCGGATCATTGATGCTCGTCGGTTCATGCCCATTGCCTTCGATTTGCATGGTGCGGAATTTTAGAATAGTGAAAGGTTTTTCAAAATGACCAAGGCGAGTTTGTCGAAAAAACACTGGCCCTCTGCTCGTTGTTGCAATGGCAATCGCAATAAAAGGCCAGAGGGGACTCGAAAGTACAAGAAAAAAAATTGAAATAATGATATCGAGAACCCTTTTGACAATCTCATACGGCCTTTTAGCCTTGAGATCGATATTCTCCAAGAACCAAAACTCATCGATGAGTCCGACAGGTACACGCCTTACCACAAGCTCATAGAACGCAGAAAGCCGCATGAATCGCACGCGCCTATCTAGAAGGCTAAAGAGCACTCCTACTAGTGCTTCAGAGGGGCTCTTGTCATCTGCGAGAATGATGAGATCGGTATTTGTCTCCTCCACCACTGCGCGAACGGATTCTGGCACATCCACCTTGCGTATTCTCGAAGGCAACGATGTAAATGGTGGAGGATCAAAGACAAAACAAATATCGTAACCAAGACCACTTCGTGCTAAGGTTTCGTGGATAATTTCAAAAGAAGCTGGCTGCAGTTCAATAAAACCAACCCCTACTCGCAAGTTTTTGAGCTTTCTTATCTTTGCAAGGCTATAGCGCCATAAGCAAAATAGTGCTGTATAGAGCACAACAAAGAGAAAAAGTACTGTTTTAGGTTCTATGGGCACGCCCGGCAAAAGATAAAAGTAACCTGCAGACGCAAGGCCTGCAATAAGCGCACCAAGCAGCATGCGCTGGAAGAACACAATATCGTCAAAAGGCCGCTCGAGCCGATAAAGGCCAAGAGTATAGAAAACAATGATCCATCCAATGAAGATAATGGAGAAGTGAAAAAAGTGAACATATAGCGTTGCGAGTGGAGGAAAGCTCCCTCTGCGGACTACGAGCGCCACAACGAGGGCGACATACATAAGAAGCACATCGATGATGAGTATGAATACTTGTAATCGTCTATAATTTTTCTGCATGCTCTTTCAAAATCATCTAAAAATATCGCAAATCGATGATAAAAGTGACATAGGGCATAATTTTATTATTTTATAGTGCAAGCAGCTTTATGTAAAGGCTAAAATAGGATTGCCACATGCGATCAGCAGAGTACACGGCCTCGTAGCGAGCCCGTGCGTGAGCAGCGAATTGTGCTGCAAGCTCTGGTTTTTCAAGAAGCAGCGATACCGCGCGAACGATAGCTGAAAATTCGTTTGGTACACATATACCCGCGGCGCTTTGGCCGTTATCAACGATCTCGGGAACACCGCCCACATCTGACGCAATGATGGGTTTGCCACAGGACATCGCCTCGAGAATAGACATCGGCGCACCCTCATAATCAGAGAGGAGCATAAAGATATCGCAGAGATTTGCAAGTGTTCCTGCATCGGGCGATTCGCCGAGAAAACTGAGGTTTGGAGGAATCAGGGTTTCTGCGGGAAACACAGCGCGTGGTGATTGCACATTACCTACCCAAAAGAACGCAACATCGGGCATGCAGCGTGCAACATCGAGAAAGAGATCTGCGCGCTTTGGGCGTTCGAGGCGCGCGATGGTAAGCACAATTGGTCGGCTTTGACGCCTTGCCGCAAGGAGTGCAGTGCAAGCGCGGGCGTCGGTGCTTTGTGAGCCTTTACGGTCAGTGACGCCATTTGGAATGAAAACAATACGAGGATGGCCCGAACGATCAATGCCGCTTTGAGTATCTTTTTGTATATCTAAAATGCTTGAATCTAATATTTCCGAATTTTTTGCAATGCCCACCTGTTGTAGATTGTGCGCATCGTAGCGCGAAACTGGAACAATTGCTCCTGTAACTTGCGCAAGCGCGCGCTCGAGGGGTAAATAATAGGGATGCGCTTTAAGAATAGTATCGAATCCATGGATGGTATAGACACAGCGCGTGGCATACTGGGAGCCCTTTGTAAGCGCAGCGAACCGCCCAAGAGCCCCTGCCTTAGATGAGTGAAGATGGATGATATCTGGCCCAAACTGGTGAAAGAGCCTCCTTAAAAAAAGAAGAGTCCGGGTATCTTGAATAGGGTCGACACCGCGCCGCATAGAGCGAATAGGAAATTGCTCGACACGATGATCCAGAGACTGCCACATAGGACCACCTGGCGCTGCCGCAACTGCGCACGTATGGCCAGATGCGGCGGCCCTTGCAGAAAGCTCGGTGACCACGCGCGGCGCGCCGCCGAGGTCGGAGTTGGTAACGACGTGCAGAATTCTCATGGGCACAATGTCCTCATGGCGTTACGTGTTGATCGGCGGCGCGCCGCTTTTTTCCCGCAAAATCTTCCCAACGCAGGCCTGAAAAGTGTGGGTTCGGACCTGTGATGAAAAAACCATCGACTCTATGAGCGCCACGCTTCTCTGGTGGTGGCGGTGTCATATAATTGTCTCCATAAAAGATCCTGAGATAGCGATCAGGATCAGCTGGACATAGAAATATCGCATCTTCGAATCGAATCTCGGAGAGTGGAAATATTATTTCATTGGGAAAGGCTTCGCGCAGCCATTCGATGGGGTAGTCATTGGTCCACACCTTTTCTCCTTTATTGCCCCAGCGTTGGAATGCGTGGCCTATTGGCTTTATCGAAAGGATGGGTTTTGCAATAGTCTGTAGTATCGCAAAAGCGCCTGAATACAGCTTGTGTTGAATTGACCAGGTTCGTACAGGCCATTGCGGCGACAGATTGTAGGGGGGTATAAGGCAAAAAAATTTTCGCCACATATGCTGTCGCCTTGTAATATAGACAGCAGGAAAGATGTCGATTGGTATGCCTTGAGAATACGAAAAGGGGCCACCAGGATCGTTCATAAAACTGAATCGATCGCGGAGTTTAGCCCAAAAGACAGGGTGCGCAGGGTCGGTCTCTTTAGATTGCAGGAATATATCATAAGGAAGCACAGTCGGCGCTCGCCCTAGAAAGCGCCGATAGTCCTCGATGGGCATTTTGACATCGACATCATCATCCCATGGTATAAATCCGCCATGGCGTACAGCTCCCAAGAGGGTGCCCCCATCGAGCCAATAGCGCAGGTTTTGTTGTCTACAGATATAATCGAATATTTTGAGTAGGCGCAGCATGACGAGTTGACAACTGCGCAATGGGCTATCGCCTTCTGGTCTTCTATCGGGAAAGAGGGAATCGAAATCGACGTGCTCCATCGGTGGAAAGTATATAGTCGGTCTCTTTGCTTCGCAACGGGCAGCGCCTGTTGCAGCACCTTTAATGCATGTACAAGCTCAGGAGCGGATACTTTCAAAGCTCTTATAAAATAGGAAGCCGCTTCCACGCTGCCGGCACCACATCATCAAACGTATAGTGGTAATAAGCAAAGCGTCGTGGGTGTGCAAGCGACCAGTGTTCTGGAGCGTACACAATTTTATCTGGGTGCTGATCGAGCCAGGCTCCCCACCATGAGAAGGTGCTGTTGGCAATGACATGAATGCGGCACTGACTCATGAGCCACATATCGCGCCAGCTATTTGCGCCTCTATTCCAATCGACATAGATTGCTTCGCTTGGTTCGAGCGCAAGATTGGCCTTGCACCATGCAAGATCATCAGAGAATACAAGAAAATATGGGCGTGCCATGCGGCCGAGCACTCGTACAGCTTGGCGCGCCGCTTCGATTGCGTGGCGATAATAGATAGGAGTACAGACCCAGGTATCCGGATTCGGTAGCGCATCGCCACGCCGCACATGGAGCGACACTGGCACAAGGCTATAGCGGCTTTTCTCAAATATAGCCGCAAGTTCGCGATTCTCTGTACCTGGATCGGCAATAAAGGTGAGCTCTTTTCGAATGAGGTCGCTGCAAAAGTCAAAATAGCGCGCATCTTGCCACCAGCCTTCCAGGTACCAATCGCCTTTTAAGTCGAAGACCTGAGGGTTGAAGCGGAAAATTTTGTCGATATAGTGGGTTCGTTTGGTGAAATATTTGCGTCGAACCTTGGAAAGAGCCGATCGTGGTTGCGTGCTTAGACGCTGGATATCGCGTTCTTCAGCAATTTTGTACTTAATAGGAAAGAGCTCAGGAAGCTCAAAACCATTGTGGATTTGGCGCTCGCCATCGCTATAGCTCGAAATATCGAGGAAGACCTGATCGCCTGTTTTGAGTGCAAGCGCACGAGAAAATGCATACTGAAAAAGCTGGTTGCCGAGGCCCCCTATGACTTTGACGATTTTCATTCTCGCCCTAGAATTTTCTTTGCCATGTGCTTCAACCATCCCGCCAGCTGGCAAACGCTCGAGGGGCGAGCAATACGGTACCAGCTGTCCACAGCCTACCAATTATATGGCGGACTCTATGAGTTATTCGCGCCTTTATGCTTGTGCTTTGCCAAGCTTCGAAGCTCGCCCAATAATAGTGCCTACTGAGCGCAAAAAGTTGCGTTGTGGTTGGAGGGCGGTCAAAAAAGGACGACCCGAGCCGCATTGAAGGAAGTTCTCTCGAAGCAATGCGTTCGCGTGCAGTGTGATACATAAATGAGCCATAGGTCTCATATTCGGAAAATCCTGAAGCATCCAGTTCCTCAGGTTTGATGGCGCCAATAATGGCTTCAATAAATTTTTGCGCATCGAAAAATTTTGGCGCGTCGAGCGGCGTATTGAAAAATTCGTTGCAAGATTCTTTGTGCGCGTCATTCTCTGAATCATTTATCGATACATGGTTCATTATACAATTCAGAAGCCGCACCACGTGTGGCCGTTCGAACATCATGTGCTCTGCGATGAATGAGTCGTGCGCCACTTTCCCAATTCCGATGAGCTGCTCCATAGTCCTAAAATACGTGGCATGGAGCTCTTTTTTTGTTGTCATAAGAACTCGGCCTGTTTCATCAAAAAAAGTCAGAGGGCGAACAGGAATGGTGTCGGTATCCCAAACAAGGTAATAGCGATAGGGGCTCGGCTGCGTGGCATAGGCAAGGAGCAAGAGCTGCTTAAAGTACCACCCAGCCCTATCACCGTTACCCCCATGCGCCTTAATACAGTGTTTTACCGCTGCAAGGCTCAAACCTGGCACCACGGTATCTTCATCGAGATATTCGATAACGGGTATTGAGCATTGATCGGATGATTTATCAGATAATGAATTATCAAATGATGATCTATCAGATGAGGCTTTATTAAGAGATTTATCGAAAAAAGGCCTATCAAGGCCGAGGCTCTTTACTTTTTCAATGCAGCTCGATGAGGCTATGATCTTTATTTTTTGTGGTATAATGAATTGGATAATGAAAGGCAAGCCGACACTGAGCACGGGTAAGTCGCGCTCAATAGTTAAAAGCAATAGCTCAAAAGGCTGCTGGGGGCTTTCTTCGTTTATTTTGCCATTGCTTTGCATAGTGCTTAAGTTTTCTACCAATTGGGTTATAGGTCTTAAAGCTATGCCAAAGAATACCCTGCAATGAGTAATGCTGAAAAGATGTGCGTTGACCATTTAACGAAGTTGTGCTTCCAAAATCGACACGCTGTGTCACTAAGGAGAGTGAAGGGATAATGCCTTTGAAGCGCACATAGTGGCGATAGTATCCCCAGCTATCAGCAGGGAATTTTACGGGGATATTGCTATTTTGGATACGCGCAGCTGCAGCCTGTGTGATGATGTAGCCTACGGTTTGCGCGATGGATCCTTCTTTGATAAAGATTGGTGTCACTATTTGGTAGTGATCGGTGACTTTCTTTCTTGTCCAGGGTAAGTAGAAGTCGCAGCGGCTCAGAACAACCAGATCTCCTTGCTCAAGATATTCCCGCTCAAGAAGGCTCAAAACCTGCGGTAAATCAGGAGCAAGGGCTGCATCATCCTCGAGAATGAGGGCCCAAGGAAGGCCACGTTTTACTATCTCTGCGTAGACTGCCGCGTGGCTGAGCGCACAGCCGACTTCCCCTGGCCGCAGGCTTCGGTCTTCTAGCTTGCGCGCAGCTACATCATCGTACCAGCGCGGATCGCTTATTTTCTCTGAACCGCGTACCGCATCGAAGAATTCAAATTCCATGCTGAGCTTCTCCAGTTGCGCTTTAATAGAAGCTCTCCGAGCGGTATCTTCAGGCAGGCTTATGACAAAGGTGTACATTTATGCCTGCCTCGAAGCCCTTTGAAAGAGCAAATGTACTGATTTCTTTAGCTGAATATAATCCTTCTTCAGAGCTTTGAAGAAATTGATTGGAAAAACGCGATAAAGCAGAAATTTGATAAAGTAAAAATCATAAATTGGATCGAAATAATTCTTCCAATCGGATATATTGTTTGCCTTTTTATATTTTTTAATTTCTGAATAGGTAACGCCTTGCATGAGTAGCATACACTGCAGCGTAATCGATATATAAGGCAAAAGTTTTTTTTCATAATTTTTTTTGAGTGTAGTGCAAGATTGAATTTTAGGTATTCTTGAGGCTCGCTCAATTGCAGCGATATACTGTAGTCGTTTCAAGGATCTTGTATGCATCAAGCTTTCAGAATGTTGATAATAATAATAATACGCTTTTTCTAAAGTATAACATGTCGCAGAATAAGCCAAGATAGCATGAGTAAACTCTTGATCCTCTCCATAGCGAATTTTTTCATCAAATTTTATGGAATTATTTCTCACAACCGATGATTTTACTGCATAGGCTCCAAATCGTAAAATATCTGATCGAGTCGGCTTAGATATTGCCCAAAGCAAGGCCTGGCAGCTTTCGGTCGAAGTTTTTTCTGGCTTAAATACACCAATCAATTGGTTATTCTCATCAATAAAATTAAGCCCAAATCTAATGACATCATAGTATTGAAGCTTTGCTATTTCGATGATTTCATCAATAAGCGAACTGTCGATGTAGTCGTCAGAATCAACAAAGAGCACATACTCGCCTTTTGCTATTTCAAGAGCTTTATTTCTTGCAGAGGATTCACCTTGATTACTTTGATATATATCTATTATTCGACTATCGCCTTTCGCATATGATTGGCAAATTGCTGATGAACCATCAATTGAGCCATCATTGACGATGATTATTTCGATTTGATCGCTCTTATTTGAAACGATGCTTTTGAGGCATCTACCAATATAGTTCTCTGTGTTATAGACGGGAACGATAATCGATAAATACATAGCTTACAGGATATCAATACAGAGCATTTAAAGTATATAACCCTCTACATTTTCAAGTGTCTTTAGAAAGTTTTCAAAAGAATGCCGGCTTTTTACGAGATTATGGGCATTTATTGCTTTTAGTTGGCTAGAATCGTGAAGTGCTTCTTGGATTTTTTGACAAAATGAATCAATATTATTTAAATCGTCGACGATATAGGCTGTTTCTTCGTTCAATAGATCCCCAGAACCACCAACGCGTGGCCCTACTATTTTGAGCCCTACCGCAGCAGCTTCTAGAAGCGTATTTGGCATACCATCACTTTCTGATGTATACAAATAGGCAGAGTAGTCATCAAATGGCAATTCCATAAAATTCGAATATTTTCCCTTAAGCACTATATTTTTTTGTCTTTCCAAGAGCCTTGTATAATAGGGGTTTTCAGAATAACCCCATATATCAAACTGAATATCTTGCATTTGTTCAGCAATTTTTGCCACTACTTCCGGTTTTTTTTCTTTGGCTATTCTTCCAGTCCATAAAATCCTATTCTTTTGCTTCTTAGTCTGATGGCCTTCATCATTCTTTAATCTTGCTTTACCGATATCAATTAAATCATTGGATACGGGGAAATATGCGGTACAAAATTTTGAGCTTGATATTCCATAGGTAGTTGCCCATACTTTCGGGAAATAAGAGTTATCCGAAAAAATTAATTCAAGAATATCGTAGGTCTCTTCAAGATACTCCCGTGCATAACCTACTGGTTTACCTTCAGCATCGATTTCATCAGCAAAAAGAGAAGCAAATAGCTTACTATATTTTCGCAATGCCCTACCATGCGTCTTATATGCAACCCAACATGCTCCAGAATTAACATTGTGGATTACTTTGGGATGCTTTTGAAGAAGAATGCGCGTAAGTACGAAAACCAAATCTTTAAAGTCTCCCTTTTTATTGTGCACAATTTTTCCTAATTCTATAAAGTCCGCATATTGTATTATTTTATCTTTCCAAGGCGAGTCTGCATTTTCAGTTGAAATAACTAATAATTTTCTATTCAATTTTGTATGAACAGCACGGGCATATTGAATTGTACCAAGATCTGCGCCGCCTGCTTTTAGCCAAGGGATTACAATTATATGAGAATAATTGGTGTTAATTATTTGCGAATATGCTTTTATAAAAGAAATGGCTTTTGCATAATCAGGCTTAGGAATTTGATAATATCTCAAATTAGAAAGGAATATATGAGAAGGGAATAGCTTTGGTTCAATATTTGATATTTCTCTTAATTCTTGTATTACACATCTAGGCAATGGAGAATTTGTAACCCTATCATTTCCTTCTTTCTCTCTCTTTATTTTATTATTCAGAATTCTAATAGGATTTATGAATGTTACAATTAGTGCATTTCGCCATGAATCACACAAAAGCCTTAAATAACTAATACTTCTATTTCCTAATATCTGTCTTATTATACTCCTTACGAAAATGGTAAATGCCCCATTATTTTGTATATTATTAAAACCTATACATCTTTTAGACTCATTAATTGTGATATTCATATCATTTCTTTTCGTTATGCATTTGATTAGTTTAGGCGAATTATATATATCCGAATCATCGGGAATATATATATCATTGTCGATTTTTCTAATTCTGATATATTGTATTGCGTTTGATGCTATTTTATGTATGTATCCAGAAGCAATGGTATCACAATTCCAAATCCATTCTATATTTTTAGATCCAATTGAAATGTCGCTAGATTTATAAGCCACAGCCTTATAAATATTGATGGGTACAAGGACTGAACCAATCCAATAATTTTTTGTCAATAGAGTTTCAATTTCAAATTGCTTTGATTCCTGATCTATTTGACGCGCCCAAATGTTTTTCGATCCAAAAGCGACAATTAGCTCCGGATGAATAATAAATAGATCATTTTTTATGACTTCATTATAGGCAAGATAAAGCCAAGTTTCCCCGAATATATCATATCCATTTAGCACAGAGACATATTTGCCTTTTGCCTTAGAAATAGCCAAATTTATTGTCTCAGCCATATTTTTATGTTCGATAAAGTAGGCAGAATCTATTGCTAATTCTAACTGGCTTTTATACCTAGATATATCTTTTCGCACAACCTTATCGATACTATTACTAATCAAAATTGTTTCGATCTTAAGTCCTTTCGATTCAGCATATTTTCTAGCTTTTGCAGCAGATCTTATTGAACGATAAGCAAGAGAACTTACATCATAATATGATATTATAATGCTTATATCGATGATTTCTTCAAGTCCTTGCATATGATCATGACCATCTATCACACTTACCACTTCCATTTTTGCATATCCATATATCTGTACTGCTACTGATCAGCTCTTCGCATAGTATTTATGATATAAATCTATGAATATTCTTGGTAGTGCATTTTTAATAATTTTTATTGAGATTTTTTTAATTTCAAATAGCATATATCCTATTTCGACCTTTGTTATCTTAATTGAAGTTGTAGATCTCTTCTTTCTTGCAATAATATCTAAAATAGTACCTTTATCTTTCTCCCACTTATTATAGCCTTCGCAAATGCTCCTTATGCTCTCTTTCCTGATAGATTCAATATTAAGTAAATCTATTTCTCGATTATCTTCTATTTTTAATAAATAGCCATTTTTATTATTGATTATATATTCATTCATCGTAGGAGCATCTATCGCTATTATCACCTTTCCTCTTGCCATTGCCTCTAGAAATGACATCCCAATGCCTTCCAAATTCCTAGGTGCAATATAGATATCGCATCCGTCAATTAGCTTCATCAAGTCCTCCTTTTTTGCAAACCAGCTAGTAACTCTAATTCTATAATTTATCTTATCTTCTTCATTAGGTTCGATGAATTTGTGCCCAGGATCTGGCGCATTATGAAGGATAAATTGTTCTATGCTATTCAAAGGTACATATTTTTTTATATTATTCCAATTAAAATAATTTAATCTTTGCCAAAAGAAATATTTGAACTTTCTTTTTTTAAATGGCTTATCTGTCCTTATTTCTGGTTTTGGAAAATATTGAAAATATGAAACATCCAGTCCCCAATTTGCTAATTTAGTATAATTATATAAAGAAAAGCTAATTATCTTCAAATTTTTATATTTCCGCCATTTATCCCATCCCCAATGATAATTTTCCATAGGGAAATATGTTGTGTTTACTTTAGATATCTTTTTGATAAAGCTTCTAGGCAGAAGCTCTATGATTTGCCAAATTACAATCGCATCATATTGCTCTATATCAATCGCAGCATAGTCAATTGATAATCCGCCATGCTCCCAACTATCCTCGAAGATTTTATCGACATGATATGTATTGCTTAACATTTTTTCAATAAAATCACTTGATTTTGTCTTAATGTGATATGAATGGCCGATAAACAATAGCTTATTCATTTATTATCCTTTCCCATTTTTGCAATATTAATTCATTTGAATAAGCATTTATTGAATTTCTTGCATTTAATGATATTTTTTGTCTAATATTCTTATTCTTCAATACATATTCAATAATGTATGCTAAGGACCCAACTGTATTTTGCGATGCCAAGAAGCCATTATAACCATGTACAATCAAATTATTTATGCCAGGACAAGCTTTGAATCCAATTGGCACTAATCCAGTAGACATCGCCTCAATAACTGCTAAGGGGAATCCTTCAAAAAAGGAAGGCTGAATTATGATTTCATAATTTAGATACTCATCATAGATACTATTTGTAAATCCTTTTAAAATGATTTTTTCTGTCAATCCTAAGCGTCCTATGAGATGCTTTAAATTATAGAACTCACCACAATCCTTTCCCCAAATATCGCATCTCCAATCTAGATTTCTTATTTTATGCAAAGCTATGATCAAAATATCGAAATTCTTTTCTTTTACCAGACTTCCTACTGCAATTATATTGTTATTACCTTTGGGTATAATAAAATGTTTATTCCTATTAATAAAGTTTGGTATTTGATAAATTTTGGTATTCTTAGTATATTTATTTAATTCGCTAATGAAACTATCTTGTAATACAGTTATTGCATCTACTCTATTCAAGCTCTTTTTCTTAAGTGCTATTTCGAACTTAGAGCTTGATAATGTTACAATCTCAGCTTCTGGCGTACTATGAAGACTAATAATAATTCTTGTCCTTTTTCTGGCTGCAAAAAAGATAATCGGAATAGCATTTGATCCATGAATTGAAATGGTATCAAAATTATTATACGTGAAATAATATTTCCAACAGAGATAATTATGCAAAAAAAAGACAAAGTACCAATATATCCTTGATTTTTTCTCATCGATCTTTTTATATAGATAATAAGGAAGCATTTTAGTTATCATATTCACTGATTTTAATACGAATAACATAAGCTTTTCAGTATGGAACTTCTTATTTTTGTATATATTTAATATATTAACTTTATTATTTAATTTATATTCTAATTGATCATCTACCTTTTCATCATAATAAACAAAGGTAACAGAATACTTTTTTGATAATTCATTGCATATATTTGTGGCAGCTCTGATACTGCCATATCCTCGCCCGAGGCAATCAATCATACAGACAGCTATTTTCAAATCTTGCCCCCAATGACAGAAAGTTTATGTCTTAATTCCTTTAGAAGACGGTAAATTTTCACCAAAATTTTATGTTTTTTTACTCTATCAATTTTCCTTTTCAACGATAAATATTTATTATAGGTATTCAATAATAAATATGATAATACTTCATTTGGTAATGCTTCCATGGCATGGGAATCTGAAATAGCCTTAAATGTATTTTGATTTGGAATTCCTTTATTTACAAATGTTACAAGCCCATTTATATATTCTGCTTTCAAATCTATGAATTCCGACAACACTCTAACAATTTCTTCTTGTGCTTTTTCTTCATTTGAGGATAAGCCACCATGTGTAAAGAATAAGATTGGCTCTTCTAACCTTGCAACCTTATATTCTTTTCTTATTAATTCTAATTCAAATTTCAAATCAGCTGCTATCTTTAAACGAATGTCATAAAGCCCAACTTCTTCATACACTTTTCTAGAAACAAGCATTGTCTCATGAGCACACGGATTTTGGGCAATAAAAGCGCTTTTATCAAAACAATTAGGCCAATAAATATATTTAACATTATAGCTGGTATCTACAATATATGCAGGAGCTGCTGAATAATCCGCTTTTTCTTTTCTTATTGCACAAATACTTAATTCGATTGCCTCTTTTATGAGCATGTCATCCGAATTGAGAATAAGGATATAATCACCACTGGATGCCTTTATCCCTTTATTAATTGCATCATAAACTCCTGTGTCTGTTTCACTTATTAAGATAGTTATCTTCTCTTGATATTTCTCTATTATATCAATAGTACCATCTGTGCTCTTTCCATCCACAATAATGTATTCCAAATTATCATAGGTTTGACTCAATACCGACTGAATGCATCTTTCAATGGTAGCTTTTCTATTAAGCACTGGTGTAATTATGCTTACCTTGTTTCTTTGCATATCTAAATTACCATAATTTAATTTTTGAGTGACTCTTCGTATCTTTTCGTCACCTTTTCCACAGGGCCTTCCATAGTGAGGCAACCATGCTCAAGGAGTATTGCATTCTGGCAAAGCGAGCGGATCGCACCGAGGTTGTGGCTCACAAAGAGCACAGTTCGGCCTTGGTTAATGCTGACATCGCGCATTTTTCCGATGCATTTCTCTTGAAATTTTTGGTCGCCTACAGCGAGCACTTCATCGGCGATGAGGATTTCGGAATTGAGAAATGCAGCAACAGCAAAGGCGAGGCGAACGAACATGCCGCTCGAATAGCGTTTTACTGGTGTATCGATGAATTCGCCAGATATTTCTGAGAATGCAACAATTTCATCGAAATTCCGATCGATATCAGCCTTTTTCATGCCGAGGATGGCACCATTGAGATAGATGTTCTCGCGACCAGTGAGCTCAGGATGGAAGCCAGTACCCACTTCGAGGAGGCTTCCCACACGGCCTTTCATTTTTATAACACCCGAGGTTGGTGCCGTGATGCGTGAGAGGATTTTAAGCAGAGTGGATTTTCCAGCGCCGTTTCTTCCGATAATCCCAAGCCGCTCGCCTTGTTCCACATCGAAACTCACGTCTTTGAGAGCCCAGAAATGTTCGCGCCCTATTTTAGAACGCTGATCGATAGGTACCCAAGGATCGGGTTTGCCTCGCTTTTTGGCGATCCAGCTCTGGATATCCTTATAGAGGCTTCCATTTCCAATCACACCGAGGCGATATTCCTTGGTTAAATGCTCAACTCTTACCGCTACGCTCATGGTTTCTCAAATCACATCAATAAAAGTTTTTTCGTTATAGGTAAATGTAGCTAATCCTATCCAAAATACGATGAAACTTGCAACTAGGCTATAGAGCCATATATGGATATCGTGATTGCCATTCCCAAGAAAAGAAAAGCGAAACATTTCAATGACCGGCGTTATAGGATTGATTTGGAAAAGCAGCTTCCATTTTTCTGGCACATTCGAGATCGGATAGACGACAGGAGTCGCATACATCAAAATTGAGAGCCCAAAGTTCACGAGATTGCGCAGGTCGTGATATTTCGTAGTGAGCGCAGAAGTCAGAAGCCCGAACCCCATGCCGAGCATGGCCAACTGGATGATATACAGTGGTGTTGCCAAAATCCACGCGGTGGGCACAAAGTGATAGCCCGTTGCGAGATAATACACATAAAAGACCATCATGCACGCAAATTGGATACCAAGCGTAAAAAGCGCATTGACCATGTACGAAATCGGAAGCGCAAACCGTGGGAAGTAGACTTTTCCAAAAAGACCCGCATTATTCACAAAGGTGTCCGATGATTTCTGCAGATTCGTTGCAAAAAAAGTCCAGAGCATAGTCCCCGAAAAATAAAACAGGGGCTGAGGAATTCCATCGGTTCCAAGCTGTGCGATATTTCCAAAGACGAACATATAGATAAGAGTCGACATAAGTGGCTGAAAGACAAACCATAGAGGCCCAAAAATAGTCTGCTTATACACTGATACAAAATCGCGCCGAATAAGGAGCTTGATGAGATCTTTGTATTGAAACAGCTCTTTGAAATCGAAATGAAATAGGCTTTTTTGGGCATTGATAGTGACATCCCAACTCTCATCTACCCCATTTGCCTTGCTGCTATTGGTTGTATAGCGACTTGCACTGCTGCTGAGCAGCTTATTGCCATTTGACATGCCTAAAAAATCTCCTTATTCTCTGTGCAAGAAATCCTCATAGGCGCGCGTTATTCCTTCGCGAAGGGTCACTATTGGCTTCCACCCATAAGAGAATAATTTGGACGAATCGAGCAATTTACGCAGTGTGCCATTGGGCTTTGTGGTATCCCATACAATCTCGCCTTGATAGCCCACCACGGAGGCGACAAGGTGTGCGAGCTCTTTTATGGTTACTTCAAAACCAGAGCCCACATTGATCACTTCCCCAATATCGGCATAGTCACACTGCTCCATGAGGAAGACAAGCGCCTCTGCACAGTCGTCGGCATAGAGAAATTCTCGGTAAGGGCTGCCATCGCCCCAAAGGACAACAGGTCCGCCGCGTTTTTTGGCTTCGTGAAATTTTAAAAGCATAGCGGGCACTACATGGGAGGCAAAGGGATCGTAGGTATCGCCTTCACCATAGAGGTTGGTGGGCATGGCTGAGATAAAGTTTGTGCCATATTGTTCGTTATAGAATTTGCAGAGCTTGATTGCCGCAATCTTGGCGACAGCATAGGCCTCGTTTGTCGGTTCAAGAGGACCAGTGAGCAGGTAGTCCTCTTTTATGGGTTGAGGAGCAAGTTTTGGATAGATGCACGAAGAGCCGAGGTTGACGAGTTTTTTTACACCCACGCGGTAGGATGCATCGATTACATTAGCTGCAATGGCGAGATTCTGATAGATAAATTCAGCTGGCCAGGTCGAATTGGCACCGATACCGCCCACCCTGGCCGCTGCAAGAAACACATAGTCCGGCCGCGTTGCCTCAAAAAAGGCTTCGACATCCGCTTGGCGCGTAAGGTCGAGTTCTTTGTGGGTACGCACTATGAGATTGGCATATCCCTTTGCGGTAAGGCGTCGAACAAGTGCAGAGCCGACGAGCCCTCGATGTCCTGCGACATAAATAATGCTATCTTTTTCCATTTCCTATCGATAACCCGCACCAAGCATAGTCATCAATGCGGAATGAGGCAAGAGGGAGACAGAATTATTTTGCATGCTGCGCACGACATAGCGCGTGCATGTCGAAGCGCACAGCGCCGCGCAAATTTTGCCAACGACCAATATCGCAGCAGCGTGTAGGTCGAGCTCGAGATAAGCCCCTTTTTATAAAAAATCGAATACGTTTCGAGCTCTGCGCGCTCCATAGCCCAGAGCCGAGAAGAGGTTCCTGAGTTTTTTTGGTACACAAGATACGGAGCATTGATCAGCGCAATGGGCTGTATCGCTGAAATGGAAAGCCACAATTCATAGTCTTCAGAGAGCCTTCTTTGCGAATTAAACCCACCTGCGGTAAGGAGCGCTGATTTTTTTGCAAGTACGCTCGATGTATATACTTTATTGGACCAAAGGAGATCTTTGAATGTAAGCACAACGATGTTGGGCTTGCCCCAGAGGCGCCTATTATTCATGGTGGTACAGACGAGCGCAATCTCTGGCAGCTGTGTGAACACTGAAAGCTGTGCAGCAATCTTGCCGGGAAGCCACTGATCATCAGCATCGAGAAACGCAATGAGCTTTCCAGCTGCTGCTGCAATACCCGCATTGCGCGCTGCGGCTGGCCCTTGGTTTTGCTGTGTTATGAGACGGATGCAATGAGGATGTGTGCTTACATAGCGCGCTGCGATCTCATGAGTCCGATCGGTCGATCCATCGTCTACGATTATGAGTTCCAAGGGATTGCCTTGGATGTCCTGGTTGAGCACAGACTCTATGGCCTTGCTCAACGTCGACGCTGCATTATATGCAGGAATCACAACACTGATAGTGGGCATAGGCTTATTTTTGGCATAGTTGATCAATAAGATCTTCCCATAGAACTTGTATGTGCGCAAGGTCAAAGCGCTGGATATGCTGGCGTGCGCGCTGCCCCATTTGATGGCGCAAGGTAGGATCCTCTGCAAGCTGTATCATGGCTGTTGCGAAGCCTGGCACATCATCATAGGGTACAATAAACCCATCATCTCCATCGGCGATGATCTCGTCTGGTCCATTAGGGCAATTAAAGCTTACACAGGGAATGCCGAAGCTCATTGCTTCGACTAAGGTCATAGGGAATCCTTCAAATTTCGAACTGAGCGCATAGATGGACGCTTCGCGATATTCAGATGCTACATCAGTTACTGGAGGCAATATTTCAACAGCGCTTGTAAGCTCGAGCTCCTGAATGAACTGTCTGAGCACAGGTTCCTTTGAGCCCGAGCCGCGGATGCGAAGGTGCCAATCTGGATATTCTCTGTGCATAAGACTAAAAGCTTCGATGAGTAGATCAAAGCGCTTTTGCTCTTCGAGCCTACCGAGCGCGAGCACTCTTTTTTCTGAAAGGATAGATGGAAGCGCGGGCATCTCGGCAAGGGGATTTGGTATGTAAGCGATGCGGCCATGCGGGTGCAGATAGCGCTGCCAATCGTCAGCATCGGCCTTGGTGAGCACAACGATTGCATCACATAAGCGCGCAGCCACTTTTCGGTTTACGCGTTTGTGCGTATGGGCGGCGTTGAAATGTTCCCAGGCAACAAATTTACTGCGGCAAAAATGTATCGCACCAAGAAGGAATTTTATTTCGCCTACTCCTGAAAGTACTACCACATCGTAGTTGCCCTTCGCGAGATGATGCGCAATTTTGATAGTAGTGATACAAAGGTTGAGCATGTCGTTGCGGGCAGGGATATACGAAATCTCAATAGAGGGCTGATACGAATAGCCCTGTGGTAGTTGTGCTATCAGCTTTTTGGTAAGCGTTTGTGTACGTTCTTGCGTATGTTCTTTGTTTACCTGGGTAGTGGGCTTTTGGCTCAAGGAGAGCACTTCGACAGTGTGGCTCTCAGCAAGCGCATTGGCGATGAGGCTAGTTACACGCTCAGTGCCCGCCCAGCCACGGACATCCCGAATGATAAAAAGAAGCTTCATCTGATGCCTTATTCATGTGGGCTTATCACTTCAAACCCATTTGCTCTAAGATGGCTTTCTCGCCGTGCTTCTGCAAGATCGTTTTCCATCATTGCATCGACAAGCTCTTCAAGGGAGCACTGAGGCTGCCAGCCGAGCTTTTCTCGCGCTTTTGACGCATCACCGAGCAAAAAATCGACCTCGGTGGGTCTAAAATAACGCGGGTCTATCTCGATAAGCACTCGACCTGTCGTTGCATCGAGGCCTTTTTCATCGAGCCCAGTGCCACGCCACACGAGTTTAAAGCCTGCACGCTCGAAGGCCATCTGGGCAAAAGTGCGGATGCTCGTTGTTCTCCCTGTGGCAAGCACATAGTCGCCTGGTTCGTTTTGTTGCAGCATACGCCACATACCCTCCACATACTCCTTGGCGTATCCCCAGTCGCGCTGTGCATCGAGATTGCCCAGATAAAGCCGATCATCTAGCCCATAGCGGATGCGTGCGGCACCTCTTGTGATCTTGCGCGTTACAAAGGTCTCTCCTCGCACGGGCGATTCGTGATTAAAGAGAATGCCGTTACTCGCATGCATACCATAGGCTTCGCGATAGTTCACGGTGATCCAGTAGGCGTAGAGCTTGGCAACTGCATACGGGCTTCGTGGATAGAAAGGCGTACTTTCTCGCTGCGGAGACTCTTGTGCCCTGCCAAAAAGCTCTGAAGTCGAGGCTTGATAGAACCGCGTCATTTTTTCTAGCCCTAACAGGCGAATAGCTTCAAGAAGGCGCAAGGTACCGAGTGCATCGACATTCGCGGTATATTCAGGGACTTCAAAGGAGACTTTGACATGGCTCTGTGCAGCGAGGTTGTAGATTTCGTCGGGCTGGAGCTCTTCGATGAGGCGTATGAGATTCGTGCTATCAGTGAGATCGCCGTAATGCAGCATAAACAAGCTATCGGATTTATGAGGGTCGGTATAGATGTGGTCGATGCGCTGTGTATTAAAGCTCGAGCTCCTTCGCTTAATACCATGGACGCTATAGCCTTTTTCAAGGAGTAGCTCAGCAAGATATTTGCCATCTTGACCAGTGATACCAGTGATAAGCGCTGTTTTCATCGCTTTCCTCCTTTTGCTTCATTTTGCTTGTGCAGTGATCGCTATAGCGATCGTATAGTCAGCATCGCAATCAACGCTGTCTCAGCTCTGTTGGCAGCACTATTGTCAGTTCTATTGTCCGCTCTTGTGTCAGCACCGTGACCGCGCTGCATTCGGTCATTTTTCTCGATTATTCGAGCGAAAGCTTTTGAGCGATATGCGCAAAAAAGGCGCTCACACGACCCATAAAAGATGGCTCCAGGCGATCTCGAAATAAACCAAAGAGATCGAATGCATGGACCGCCCCATAGCCATAGGCATAGAGCTGCTCACCTTTTTCAAACACATAGAGCTCCCAGCGCATGCCGTGAGGAGAAACCGCAGAGAGATTTCGATAAGAGTAGATTATTGAATCGAGATTCTCTCCAGAGAACGTGAGGTTGCCCGCGCGCCGTTCATAGCGATATTCAGCACGGAAATCGTCGAAGGGCTCCATATGTTGTCGAACAACTATGCGTTCACCGCTTTCTATTGTAGTTCTAGAAAGCACTTCCATTTTATCAAAGAGGTCGTAGGTGGTCTGCTGTCTGACTGAGTAATATGGAATATGCACGTAACCGTGTACATCAGCAACAGCTAGCGCTAATCTGTCCAAGAGTTTTGTGCGCGCTGTTGCATCAGGTACTGTAAGCACGAGGATGAACTCCGTGATATAGTTCGGCTTGAGGCTCTTTGTATGTTCTTTGAGCGCCTGCGCATAGCTATCAAATGCCACAAGCTTCATTTCAGAACTGGACTGAATTGAGCGAATGATAGGCTTACCTTTTAAAAGAATTGAACAGTCTTCTTCTGAAAGGTTTTGCAGCACGCTGGATATAGTGGATATAGGCTGCACACTCGATTTTGCCTGCACAATCGACATAGGCTGCACCATCGATTTCGGCTTTTGAGAAGCAAAACTTCGCGGAATCGCTATAAAACAGCATAATATGCATGCGGCTAAAATCAGCCTCTGTTGCTCAATGAATCGAGTCACTTTAGATTCCTATAATTTTGACTTCTATAATAATCCTGAATTCTGAGATAATCCTCAACATAATCTACTTCAGCCCAAAATGCGCCCCTAATATCGCGAACTCGAAGTGGTATTTCAGCAGCCATCGAATAAAGCACATCTTCCCACCATTGTCCATGGTGCTGCGTGGCAATAAGTTCATTCATCCTATGAATAAAGGTTGGGACAAATTCCTTTCCAATCGTCGCACAACCAATGTATTCGCCTGAAGTTTCAGCATTGCTGAGGTCCTTGCCATATTTTATGAGTATACCGTCCTCGCAATAAAATCGATAATCAGCTTCGGCATTGCGCGTGGCATCATAGAAGAGCACAGGGCTCTCTTTTTCTGCAAGAACAATATTGAGCGCCTCTTGTGAAAGAAAGACATCAGCATTCATGATCAAATACGATTCATCGCCTTTAAGAAAGCGCTGTGCAAACCATAACGATACAATGCTATTGGTGATATCGAAGAATGGATTTTCTACATAGCGAGCTTTACTTCCAATAATTTTTTTTATGATATCGCCGCAATAACCGAGCACGAGTATGATATCATCGATTCTGTTTTTCTTAAGAAGCTCGACAGTGTAGTTGACAAGTGGCGTACCATCGCCAAGATCGACTGTACACTTCGGCTTTCCATCGATATGCCGACTGATGCGTGTACCTTTGCCCGCAGCCATCAAAATAGCCTTCATTCCGCAATCTCCCGAAGCGCAGCTGCGAGTATGCTGAAATCCTTTTTAGTGAGGTTGCCCATATGCCCAACTCTAAACACCGTATCTTTTAGTGCTCCGCCATTTGGTGTCACCACAAGGCCATAATCGTTTTTAAGAATTTCATATATTGCATAAGCTGAACGAGCCTTCTGTGCCTGTTGACCATCCTGGGCGAGGCCTTCCTTCTGTGGGCTAAGGGCAGTGAGCGCATTTGAAGGTGTCTGCGCAAAAATCGCGTAAGGAAGGCCTTCTATTGCATGTCGAAAATAATTCGCACGCGCGTGACACTGGTCGACAAGTGCAGAGGCTCCTATGGCTTTTAGTGCATCGAGTCGATCCAACAATTGCATCAGCACCCCGACAGCAGGCGTGAACGGCGTTTGCCCACGAGCACCATCTTGTAGGTATTTTTTAAGGCCAAAATAATAAGAAGAAACATGAGCGCGTTCCACAATTTCTATTGCGCGCGGTGAAAGCAAAAGCATGGAGAGCCCCGGCGCAAGCGCAAGCGCTTTTTGCGAACTTACAATGAGCACGTCGATTCCCATCGATATCATCGAGATTGGATCGCAAAGAAAAGCGCTGATTGCGTCCACTATGAAAAGAAGTCCATTTGCCCGGCAGATTGCCCCGAGCGCAGCGATATCGTAGCGCACACCGGTTGAAGTCTCGTGCGCGTTGACGAGGAGAGCAGAATACTGCGATAGATCATAGGCCTTCAGCATCTCAGGATCGAAGGATGCGCCTGGTTCGAGTTCAATCGCATCAAATGCAATGGCTGCATCTTTGCAGATTTCGCAGAATCGGGCGCCAAAAGTACCACCTACAATGATGAGCGCGCGATCGTTGGGGCTCAGGGTATTGATGATCGCGGCTTCCATAGCGCCTGTACCTGAAGCAGTTAAAAAAACTGCGCGGCTACCTATAGCAGCATCTGCGAGCAATATAAGCGATTGTTCACAATCAAGCACCGTTGTAGTAAATTCAGGCGTCCGAAAATATGGCACCTGTGTACCACCAAGCCGTAGGGTGGAAGGAAACATCATCACAGGGCCTACTGTAAAGAGTGTTTGCTGCTTTTTATGCTCTCCCTGCTCTTTTTTCATAGAGGCACTCTCTTGAATGTCTTCATGGACAGTACTCTATCATTAATTAGAAAAATAATTAATCAGAAAAACAATCCAATCCCAATAAAGAGTTCATACGACGAAGCACCGTCCCGAGGGCTTGGAGCGGTGAGCGAATGAGTGGTCAAGACTGCATTAAGATCGAATCCAAGGCTGGCGCGCACAATGAATGTCCGCATCCGGCGCGGATACACGAGCAATTCTATACCACCAGAATACCAATCGTGATATGTCGCGGCAACGGTTCTTGCAGCGCCCTCAACATAGCCGAGGTCCAAAAAGGGAGCACATTGGAGCTCGAAATCGAGCCAATCTTTCTTAATAAACACGTGCGTTGGAAAATCAAAGAGCTTAATAGGAACCTCAACGCTGAGAAACACGGCGCTCGTGCCATTAAGGCGCGAGTCGAGAATACCCCTCATTGAACTTCCAAGCTTTTCTCGCGCATCAGAAGTAAAACTATAAAAGCAAGTACCACGCGCATTCGCACCTATAATGCTCTTATACATGGCATGAAAATTGACAAGAAAATCGATATCCGCACCAGGATCTCTGCGATACAAATTGTAGCTATCGGTATTCGAGACTGAAAACAACAGCCCACTCCGCATGTTTCCAATCCAATCGACACGACCCCCTGAAATACTATGAGAAAAGCTCACAGTAGCGCCTTGACGATCCGACTTCACTGCCGCATTGGGTCTCCACAGCTCGTACAGCGATAGCGATGGCGCATATTGCAGTTCACCTACACCAGGAACCACCACACCAGTCGACACGGTGCTTGCTACAGAGAGCGCAGAACGCAAAAAGTAAGGGTCAGAATCATTTGGAATTCCATCTGGATTGAATTGTAATCCTTGCGACGCGCGCAGCGTAAACGGTATACCCGCTATATCCTGTCTATACCAAAAAGAAATATCAGAGATCGAAGTCATTGGCCTTTTGTTTGCGTATACCTCGAGCATTTCAGATGCATCGATGCCTGCATCATGCGCCCAGATTTGCAAGGGTACCGAAAAAGAAGTATATGCGCCATAGGATTTTGCCCCCGATGTATCGCTACTATAATCTATATTGAGCACAAGCGCCTGCATCGAACCTAAAAAATCATAATCTCTTGCCCTTATGCTGAGCAAAAGCCCATCATTCGAATCATATCTAAAATATGGTAGAGCAATGATATTCCAAGAATCCTCGACTGCAATGACGATATCGACTTCATAGTGATTTTCATCTAAAGTTTCTATTAAATATTCAATTTCCACAGATTGGAGCACTCTTTCATTGAGTAACCGCTGCCGCGCATCCGCAATATAGCGCGCAAGGTCTTCTGGTGTTGTAAATCTTGCACCGATATCGATTTGAGCTTTGTTTCTGAGAATTCGTTCTTTTGTTCGGCCTTTTATCTGGAATATGATTGATCGAACTCGATATTCAGCCTGCACGGTGGTCGGCGCTTCTATCGTTACTTGCTGCTCCGAACCTTGGGGAAAAGAAAAAAAAGTTGGAAAACACAGAAAGAAAACAAAAGCTTCCAAAAAGCAGAGGCGAATTTTTTGCTGCATATAAAAGCTCCAGTTATTTATCGTCATTTTAGAGCAGCAACTATAGTAATGTCTGATTTTCAAATGCTTGCGCACGATTCGTGATCGGCGATTGCTGATTAGCGATTGACGGTCTAGCCACTTTACCCCATGCTTAATGAATTGAAATGGACGAGCTCGAACCACAATCAAAACTCTCCCAGCGCTACGGGCTAGGGTATTTTCTATTTTTACCGTCTATGGCATTGCTTCGCTTTACCTTCAGCTTATTATGCGAAGGCTCGGCTATAGCCCCGCTACAGTCGGCTTTTACCTTGGTTTTTTGAGCTTGTGGGCATCACAGGGCTAGTGCTCATCGGTCAAATCGCCGATATGTTTGGAACGTCTATGAGAATTGTCAAGATGCAATTTTATATGCATCTCCTTCTATCCTGACGCCTTGTTTGGCAAGAAAGGAGCGGTACACTGTCATCTTGGTATCATGATTCGTCGTGTCCATATGATAGCAATATTCGTCTTTCTTTAACATTTGATAGAGTTGGGTGATCACCCTTCTGCAGAGTCCCATTCTGACAAGCCCTTTCTTCTTGTACTCCGTTAGCTTGTCGTACCAGCGCGAAAGGTTTTGGTCTGCATCACGGCAATGATAGACACACTGGGAGAGAAACACCATCGTCATTTTTCATCCAGCCTTGTTGGTCCGCTTGATGATCATTTTTTCATTCGAACTCTCAACGCCCGGCGTGCTCCGGAGGTAGGAGGCAAAATGCTTCGAATCCGGGAAACGGCCTACGGAGATGATGTCCGACATGACTGCTGCTGCAGCTATCACCGATATACCCTTCATACTCGTAAGAATATCGATCTTATGTATAAAGGGCACAGCAGCAATGAGAATATCTGAAGTCAATTTTTCCATACTCATTTCCAAGTGTTCAAGACTGTCAAACAGTAAGAGGAATAGGATGTACCTGCTGTTCCCCGGAGAGTACCTGCATTTTGATGATCCTGGCAAGCTTCTCAGCATCTACCTTCTCGGTCTTTTTATTCGTAAAGCTGATTATCTTGAGCTTGTGGGTGTTCGCAATCACGACTTCCGCAACTGCATCGCAGTTCGTATGCAGGTCGATTCCTGAAAATCTCGGGGTACGCCCCCCGTCTGGGCATCCTCATAAAGTTGATGCGGTTGCCGGCTGCTATTCGGTTACACGGGATCTTGCGTCCCAGTTCAATTATCAGCTGCCAACCTCCTTCGTCGAAGGATGCTGTAGTATACCGAAAACCTTATCTCAATTATCATAACTTCGGTTACATATGCGCGCTCATGCTGAACGAAAGGCCTCTAGCCGTGCATTGGGGGCTTAGCTGTCTGCAGCGCCTATATTACCTTATGCCTGCCTTCGATATTGAGAAATATCCTTCGCTGTCGACAGGCAA
>Ga0209606_1001665_pt1 | contig 26836 bp, 22 predicted proteins | sample AD_UKC057_MetaG_FD_184412 | JGI IMG/M metagenome (GOLD analysis project Ga0209606, IMG submission 184412) | Active sludge microbial communities of municipal wastewater-treating anaerobic digesters from USA - AD_UKC057_MetaG (SPAdes) (version 2) | ecosystem: Engineered > Bioreactor > Anaerobic >...
TCGGCCGGCCGCAGCTGTCCTCGCCACACACGGCGTCGCCACAGACGGGAACGCAACATTTGCCCGCGTTGCATGGAAGATCCGTGCCGCACTGACCGCACTGACCGCCGCAACCGTCGTCGCCGCATTCCTTGCCATCACAGTTCGGAAGGCAGCAAACGCCCTGCCAGCACGTCTCGAGACCAGGACAATCGCCGCACGATCCGCCGCAATTGTCATCGCCACACTGTCGCCCCTCGCAGAACGGCGTACAGCACTGGCCGTCGTAACAAACCTGGTCCGACTTGCACCATCCGCCACACGGGTCGGCGTCCTGAATGGCGTCGGCGGGGCCGTTGTCCGTTTCACCCCCGGAGGGACCACATGCGCAAAGCAGAAGAACGGCAGGCAGAACGAGTGATGCGAGTATTCTCATGAAAACCCCCGGGATAACAACGAACGGCAAACACCAATTATTGAAGATCGACACCGGTCTGGCAACCTGACGGGACAAACGCCCGCGATTCAAAGCAGCAGGCCGTCGTCCCGCGCGCCGAGCATCTCGCCGGCATGCTCACGGGCTTTGTCGGTCACCACCATCCCGCCGATAATCCGTGCGATCTCGTCAACACGCCCCGCGTCGTCAAGGCGATGAACCGACGCCACGGTGCGCCCGTCCACGACCTTCTTATCGACCTTGAAATGCGCATCGCCGCATGCCGCGACCTGTCCGTGATGCGTCACGACAAGAACCTGGCGACCGCGGGCGGCCAGTTTCAGGACGTTTCCCATCTGCTGGGCGACTCCACCGGACACACCGGCATCTATTTCGTCGTAAACCATTACAGGCGTGCCGACCGATGCCGACATGACCGAATAGAGACCAAGCGTGATGCGCGACAGTTCACCGCCGGACGCGACATCGGCCACCGGCCCGAATCCCTCGCCCGGATTGGTCTCGATAAGAAACTCCACCCTGTCCTTTCCGGTTTCCGAAGGTTCGGCGGGAACCAGGTCGATCCTGAATGTCGCCCCTTCCATCGCAAGGCCGCGAATGACCCGCGTGACCTCAAGACCAAGCATCCGCGCGGCCTCGGCCCGGGCCGTGGTCAGGCCATCCGCGATCACGTTCCATTCATCGCGCAGCCGGGCCACGGACACGACAAGCCGCTCCAGTTCGCCGTGTTCGCCGAAAAGCCTGGACAGTTCCTCACGCGAGGCGGCCAGCGTTGCAAGCACATCCTCTTCGGACGGACCGTACTTCCTGCCCAGGTCGCGCAGTGCCTCGAGTCTGGCCTCGACCGCCGCGAGACGGGCAGGATCGAGATTCACGGCCTCTCCGTATGAAGTAAGCTCGCGGGCCAGTTCGCGGGCCTCTATCCTGACCGAGTCGAGACGCGAGAGCATCGGCTCAAGCGATCGATCAATCCCGGACATCTCGCGCAGGGCCGTCTCGGCCTGGCTCAACAACTCCCAGGCCGCCGGCTGACCCTCGTAAAGACTGTCCGCCGCAGACACGGACAACTCGACCAGCCTGCCGGCGCCACGAAGCACCTCGACCTCGGCCTGCGTCCTTGACAGGTCGCCCGGAACGGGATTGACCGACTCAATCTGGGAAATGACGTGCTGAAGGTAATCCTTCCTGGCTTCACCAGCCTGACGGGCGCGCTCGAGCTCATCAAGTCGGGTCCGGGCGGCATGCCACTCCTCGAAGGCCCCGCGACATCCGTTCTGGTCACACGAAATCCCGGCGAACGCATCGAGCATCTCGAGCCGCTCATGCGGCACGCCGAGACCGATGAAGGCATGCTGGCCGGCCACGGAGACGAGCGCTCCGATCAGCTCGCGCAAATCCCTGGCCGAGGCCATCGTTCCGTTGATATAGGAACGCGATTTTCCGTCCACCGACATGGTTCGTCGGACATGCACGACTCCGGGACCGGAATCCGACTCCGGATACCCGGCCCCTGACAGAAGCCGGGCCACTGGAAAATCTTCTGAAAACTCGAAGACGGCCTCGACCAGCGCCATGCTTTCGCCAGCCCGGATGTCCGACGCGTCGGCGCGCGCCCCAAGCAGCAGCTTGATGGCTCCCACAAGAAGGGACTTGCCGGCACCGGTCTCGCCGGTCAACACCGAGAGTCCATCGGGAAAATCGACCTCGACGTCTCCAAGAACGCCGATGTTTTTTACATGAAGGGTCCTGAGCAAGGCAGCGCCCCCGCGTTCAACAACGCACTATATTCGGCTCCGCCGGGAATTGTATTCCAGGAAACGGGGTTGATGAAGGTTATCTTTCCGAAAGCTCGCGGGCCGCGAATTCGGCCTGGAGGACGCTGATCATCTCGTCCAGGTCGCCTTCCATTATCTGATCCAGCTTGTAAAGAGTCAGGTTGATACGGTGATCCGTAAGCCGATTCTGGGGGAAGTTGTATGTCCTGATCCTTTCGGAACGATCGCCGGTGCCGACCATCGCGCGCCTGGCGGCCTGCTCCTCGTTGTCCAGTTCGATGCGGCGCATATCGGCCAGCCGGGCGGCGAGCACCTTGTACGCCCTTGCGCGGTTCTTGTGCTGGGAACGCTCATCCTGACAAGTGACGACGATGCCCGTGGGCAGGTGGGTAAGGCGAATCGCCGAGTCGGTCTTGTTGATGTGCTGCCCACCGGCGCCAGTGGCGCGAAAGATGTCCTCGCGAACCTCGCTTTTGTCGATCTGCAGTTCATCCTCGTCGTCCGCCTCGGGCATTATCGCGACGGTGACAGCGGACGTATGGATCCGACCCTGGGCCTCGGTTTCCGGCACCCGCTGAACGCGATGCACTCCACCCTCGAACTTCAGGAAGCTGTACACCCGTGAACCGCTCACCAGGGCGATGACTTCCTTCAGACCGCCTATTTCCGTCTCGGAGATGTCCATTATCTCGACGGACCAGCGTCGCCGCTCGGCATACCGCGAATACATCCGGAAGAGATCCGCGGCGAACAGAGCGGCCTCCTCGCCACCGGTTCCCGCGCGGATTTCAAGGTATATGTTCTTGCGGTCAAGAGGGTCGACCGGGACCAGAACCGCCATCAACGACGAAATCAATTCCTCGCGGCGTGGCAGAAGTCTTGCCAGTTCGTCGGCCGCGAGCGCACCCAGATCGGCGTCGAACCGAAGCTCCTCGTTCTCCGCGATCGACGTGACGACCTGCCTGTACTCACGGTACATCAGCACGGTTTCCTCGATCTCGGCGCGCTCGAGACTCAGTTCCCGCATCCGCTCGACGTTCGTGTAAACCTCGGGTGAGCCGAGTTCGTCGTTCAGCCTCTCGAAACGGCTCTCCACCTCGTCGAGCTTTCCCAGGGCAACGTCCAGATCCATCATTCGCCCCCGCCCGGTAACGTCGCCGTATCACCGCGCTGTGTCAGCCATGCATTGAAAGCATCGAAATCGACAAACTCCAGCACATTCTCCTGAACCGTGCCCACGATGCCGGCCCTGGTCGGATCAAGCGCCGTCGCCAGCGCGACTACCGCGATCTGCTGCTGACTCTGGTCGGGTCGCCTGGTCGTGATGTGCTGCATCAGAAGGCCTGGCGCGGAAATCACGCGACCGAACCATCTGTCCGAAAATCTGTTGGCCAGCTTGATGATCTCGTATGAGATCGCGCCGATCGGCAGTATCAGGGGCAGTTTGATCCCCAGATAGGCGACCTGGTTCAAGATCTTGTTCGAGGATATCTCGCCCAGCAGCGGAAACACACCGACGAACACGAAGATGCTGACCGCTATCACGGTGACCAGAAAAGCGGTCCCGCAACGAGGGTGCTGCGTCTTGAACCCGGACATATTGTCCGTGGTCAGCGCCTGCCCGGACTCGTGAACGAATATCGCCTGGTGCTCGGCGCCGTGATACTCAAACACGCGGCGCATCTCTTTCATCAGGGACACCAGCCAGATATACAGAAGGAATATGCCGAGCTTGATCACACCGTCGACCAGATGGAACAAGGCGGCGGTTCCGCTCTTCAGAGCCTCATTGCCCGTCAACTCGCCGAGACCCCATGTAAGAAAATGAGGCAGGGCCGCGAACAGCGCGAACCCGACGGCCAGCGAAAACACAAGCGTTGCCCCGATGGCTGCCTTCGACATGGTCGATGGAGCCTTTTCCGGGCTTTCCGGTGCTTCCTCAATGGCGTTTTCAGCAGAGAAGTTGAGCGCCGAGATGCCGTCCAGCATGGTCTCGAGCAGAATCAGTCCTCCCCTGAGACCCGGCTTGCCAAGAACTGGAAAACGTTTTGACAGCGGCAGGGAAGAACGAATCCTTACGATGATTGAGCCATCCGGGCGCCTGACGGCAACGGTGACGGCGGAAGGAGCCCTCATCATGACGCCTTCCACGACGGCCTGGCCGCCGACGGACGGCGTTCCGGATGCAGTCTTCATTTACCGATCTGGCTGAGCGGATTCAGACCGGCGTACTTTCTGTTGAATCGATCGACGCGGCCTTCGGTGTCGACGATCTTCTGCTTGCCGGTGAAGAACGGATGGCAGCTGGAGCAGATTTCAACGGCGTACGATCCGCGGGTTGAATGGGTCTCGATAACGTTACCGCAGGCGCAGGTGATCTTCGCTTCGGGGTACTTCGGATGGATGCCCTTTTTCATGTTTTCCTCCAACAGGTTACTCGATCAATTCCTGATCGGGGCGCCGTATCTTAAGGGCATTCGCACAATTCGTCAACTGGGTCCTCAGCTGAGAGATCCCCTCGTAGTCGAAGGGTTGCAGTCTTTTGGCTTGCAGGGGCGAATTACATCCCCGACACGCCGTAGCCTTGGCGCAGGCGGTTCGCCCTTCGGCGCGCCGACAGGTCCCTGTCAATTCGAGGATAACCACTCTATGACATTGACCATGTGACGCAGTGAATGTATATTCCACTGGGAAAAAATTTCGGCCCGTGATGTTGAGAGAGTATCAGGGAATCTGTCCACGTTGTCGGATCAACACCGGCTCGGTTGGACAGGCCTGCCCAAATCCCGATTGTCTCACCCATCAGTACAACTATATTCCTATCCTGGCCTATGACGCGGCCATCGCCCAGGCAGAAAAGCGTGGCGGCAGGATTGACCCGTGGCTGGGCCGAAGATTCGATCGCTACCTTCTCTGCGGCAAGGCCGGGGAAGGCGGCATGGGCACTGTCTACATCGCGCTTCAGGCGCCTCTGAACCGCGAGGTGGCCCTGAAGGTGATGACTTCCATCTCGGTCTCCCGCGAGGCGCTCGCCAGATTCGAGTCCGAAGCCAAGGCTCTCTCGACCCTGGATCATCCGAACGTTCTGAAGCTGTTCGACTTTGGATTCGGAAACATGGACGGACAGACGGTTCCGTACATGGTCCTCGAATTCATCAAGCATGGCCGGACACTGAAGAAGGTCTTTCAGCAGGACATCGAGGCTTTCGGCGCCATGCGGGATGACACCAGACTGCCGGTTTTCGAACAGATTCTGGCTGGTCTTGCCGCGGCCCACTCCGTTGGAATCACGCACCGGGATGTCAAGCCCGAAAACGTGATGCTGACGCAGATCCACGGGAACCCGAATTTCGTGAAGGTACTCGACTTCGGTCTGGCCTCTGGCATGAGGGGCGACGAAGCGGACAAGACGGGGGCCAACCAACTGCTCGGTACCCCCAACTACATGGCGCCCGAACAGATTCCCGGCGCCAGAAGGATGCCACTCGACCACAGGGCTGATCTCTACGCTGTCGGCGTGATGGCGTTCGAGGCATTGACCGGTTCAAGGCCTTTCCCGGGGGAGACCACCCTGGCGGTTCTGACTGCGAAGGCCAGCGAGACGTTCAACCCGTTTGACACTCCGGCGGTCCAGCGACTGACCAGGACACAGCGCGCCTTCCTGGAAAAGGCAATCGCATTCGACCCGGACGACCGTTTCGACAGCGCCGGCGACATGACTGCCGCGTTAAGGGAAGCCATGGCCGAGGCTGGCAGCGGCTCGGGCATCGGACTGTTCAAGCTCTTCGGCGGATTGATGTCCAGGCCCAGGAACCAGGGTTCTGGCGACGCGGGTTACTCGACTCCGACTCCGACTCCGACCACTTCGCCGATTTTGACTCCTCCGCCGCGACCCGCGGCATTTTCTGTGACGCCACCTGGCGGAATGCAGGCGGGTGGTAGCCGCCCCGTCACCGGGCAGTCCCGGCGCGTCACCGGACCGATCGCTCAACTTGGCACTCCAGGCCTCGAAGTTGACATGGGCACGCGCCCGATAACGGGCCAGTACAGGACGATGACCCCCGAGGAGAGGGCCGAACGCCTCAAGAACCGTCGACGCAGGACAACCGGAAGAAACATGTCAGCCGCCAGACTCTCCGAGGCTGGCGACGCCATGGAATCATCAAGGGGTCGCGGCGAAGGCAGGAAGCTGTCAGTCATCGGGCTGGTGCTGGTCGCGCTACTGCTCGGCATAACCGCGCTCGTGCTGGTTCCCCGAATCCAGGAATCCAAAAGGTTCGACAGGGTCGGCGAGGATCTGAAAATCCTGAGTGTTCCGCTTTCGAACAACGGCAGGTTCGTCGGTGTGGACAGCAAGTTCCTGCTGCCGGGCAACCAGAGCGACCATTATGTATCGGACGCGCTCAGGGACGGCCAGCCGGCCCTCGACCCCTGGGGCAACCCCTACCGGGTGAAATACTCGCTCCAGAATCCGAAGGCATACGTCCTGTTTTCCACAGGCCCGGACGGTGAAAAGGACGACTGTGCCTCCGGACCTAATTCCGACGACATCTGCGTCAGTCTTGGACCACCCTAGCACCGCCGGCTAGATCCGGCATTGGCTGAATCGAATTGGACAGACTCCAGATCATCATCGCGTTGGCGGCCTGGACAGCAGGGATGATCGGCGTTTCCGTCCACATCCTGCTGAACAAGAAAAATCCAATCAGATCGGCCATATGGCTGCTGCTGGTGTGGTTCATTCCGGTCGGCGGTTTCCTGCTCTACTGGGCGTTCGGCGACAACCGCATCGCGAGACGGGCCAAACGCAGACTGAAGGCCCGACGTCCGGACGGCAGGCCCGACAGTTCGGGCAGGGTTCCCCCCGCGCTCATTCCGCTTCAGGTCGCGGGGGATCGGATTGCGCACAACCCGCTGGTACCTGGAAACTCTATCGAGATGCTCGAGAACGGCGACGAGGTCTATCCGGCAATGCTGGCCGCCATAGCCAGCGCCAGAAAGAGCGTGGCCCTGCTGTCTTACATCTTCGATGAGGACGAGATCTGCCGCCACTTCACGGACACGTTGTGCGAGGCGGCGCGGCGGGGCGTCGAGGTCCGCCTGCTCGTGGACGGAATCGGGGCCAGGGGTTATGGCCCGGTGCTCCGTCGCAGGCTGACCGAGGCGGGCGGCAGGATGGCCAGCTTCTGGAGGCGTGGGCGCTGGTTGAGGCATCCGGGGCTGAATCTGCGCAACCATCGCAAGATACTGGTCGTGGACGGGGAGACAGGATTCACCGGTGGCATCAACATCAGCGCGCGACACGTCACCGCGCCCGGCGAGAACTATCCGCGTTCGTTCGACGTCCACTTCAAGCTGCGGGGGCCGGTTGTCGGTCACCTGATGGAGACGTTCACCGACGACTGGGAACTGTCCACCGGCGAGACACTGTCAGGACCGCTCTGGTTCCCCGAACTGGCACCGGCCGGCAACGTGCTGGCGCGCGGAATCGCGTCAGGCCCCGACTTCAGTGTCGGCCGACTGCATGACCTGTTGCTTGCCGCGCTAAGAACGGCACGCACGTCGATAGACCTGATGTCCCCCTACTTCATCCCCGACGAGGCAATCATGGCCTCGATCCGCACCGCGGCCAGATCCGGCGTCCGAGTCAGACTGTTCATCCCTGCCAAGGCAGACCACCTTTTCATGTCCTGGGGAGCGAGGGCCTATCTTCCCGAACTCACGATCTGCGGTGTCGAGGTGTGGGAAATGGGGCCCGGATTCAACCACAGCAAACTGACGGTCATCGACGACGAATGGATTATGATGGGCTCCTCCAATCTCGACCCCCGGAGCTTCAGGCTGAACTTCGAGTTCAACGTAGAGGCTTACTCCAGAATAGTGGCGCTGGACATCACGATGTACATGAATCGACAGATCGCCGGGGCAAGACGAATCGATACCGACACACTGAATCAGGAACCGCGACTGATCCAGCTCAGAAACAAGATGGTCGCGCTGCTGTCTCCGCTCCTGTGACCACCCCAGTTCCATTCGAATGGTTCAATCGTAATAGAACATGTTCATTCGATCGAAGGTGATCGCGCCAAAGGTGTTCATCAGAATGCCGAAGACGCCGGCGGCCATGAAGGCCCTGTTGAACTCACGCCCGCCAACCGCAATCAAGGCGAACAGGTAAGGCATGAAGTCAAGAGCGAAACGGTAGCTGAACTGCGCCCAGCCCGTGTTCTGGTACAGGACCAGAATGGACGCAATCACGACTATCGTAACGGCCAGGTTGCGAGTGTACGCGTTGCGCACCCTGGGCCAGAGGGCTATAAGAAGGAACGGGGACGTCCAGAGAAGCCCGAGACCGTGGCGGGTGATGTGGATGAAGGGTGCCTTGCCGTCGAAAACCGGTGGATTGGTCAACATGGCCCCCAGGTTGTCCTTTGCAAACCAGAACGAGAACAGGCCGTGGTTCCGGATCGAGTTTCGGGTCCCGTCGGCCAGGAAGGTGTGCCCGAATTCGAACGGATTGTCGAATCTGACGTAGTTCAGGATCATCAGGGCAATGCCGCCAGCCAGGATCGGCAGCGCGAATGCCAGTCCCTTGCGCAGCACGTGACCGAAGCCGGGCCACCGCATCCTGTCCCCGTCACGGAACACCTCAAGCACGAAAAAGATGGACGCGAACGCGATCGGAGTTCTGGTCGCCATGCCGCAGGCGATCGCCAGTCCGGCCAGGAACGGCCTGCGCGCGCCCGTGGCGGCGAGAATGTACAGGATGTTGATCGAGACACCAATGATCAATGCCGTAAACCAGACCTGACCCCGAATCGTGCTGAAGAAATGGACCGTCCCGAAGGTGAATAGCACGGCCAGTATGATGTTTTCGCGCCTCGTCCTGCGGGACATGCCGATAGAGACCAGGTATTCCAGCAGGATGAAAAGAAGCAGGCAGTTCAGTGCCCCGTTCAGGACGGTCAACAGGACATCGTTGATGTTGTATCCGAAAACAGCCGCAAGCGGCATCAGTATGACCGCCGGAAATGGCGGAAACGAGACGTACCAGTCCTTCCGGTCGCACAGCCCTCCGGGCGAACCGCAACCCTTCTTGATGTCCACCTTGGGATCGATGATGCGCACCGTCTTGTCCAGACCGTGGAACTCGTTCTTCCGCGAACCGTCGGTGTCGCCCCACGGAAACACCCCGCGCACCACTTCACCGTCCGTCGTCGTGATCTCGCGAACCGACGCCCAGTCATTCCAGCCTTGTGTCTTTCCATCCGGCCCGGTCAGATGCCGATCGATCGCCTTCTTGTATCCAGGCGGATCGTTGGGCTCCTGTCTTTCTCCACGATGGTGACGCGGGGTGTCGGTATCGGCGCGGCCCTGAAGAAAAGAGTTTGCCAGGTCCGTGAAATGGAAGTGTGGCGACGGCTGGAGAATCCAGTTCCAGGAAAAAAGCGCCAGGACCGCAGCGGAAACCACGAAGAGCAGCAGGTGAACCCTGTGCGCCACGATGAAAGTCTTGAGCCTGCCCAACATCACCCCCGCATCATCCGTGTCAGTGAGACTGCCGACAGGATGGCATCCGGAACGGCCATCGCGCCGGTCGCGTCGGAATATACCAGAACACGGATGCTTCTGCTATTCTACGCTCGCATCCCGGGCGTGTCCGGGATCATGGCATGTTCATGCCGGGGGCCGCAATGCCGGTTCTATCCCTGAAAGGGGTCCGCAAGACCTACCCGAACGGTAACGAGGCCATCAGGGATGTCTCGTTCGAGGTGTCCGAAGGCGAATTTCTGTTTCTTTCGGGACCAAGCGGTTCAGGCAAGACCACCCTGATCAGGATCCTCCTGAAGATGGAGGAAACCACCGGTGGAGAGGTGCTCGTGTTCGGCAGGAATGTCGGCGCGCTTCTTCCCGGGGCAGTCCCCTATCTGCGCAGAAATATCGGGGTCATCTTTCAGGATTTCAGGCTTCTCCAGGACAGGACGGTTTTCGAGAATCTGGCCCTCGGGCTGCACATTCTCGGAATGTCGCGAAAGGATATTTCCCGCCGTGTCGAAGGCGTCCTTTACGACCTCGGCATCGACCGGTACGCGGACGCCTATCCGGCCATGCTCTCGGGCGGCGAGCAGCAGCGCGTTGCCATCGGTCGGGCGCTGGTCATGGAACCAGCCCTGATCCTGGCCGACGAACCCACAGGCAACCTGGACTGGGAACTGTCTCAGGAAATTATTCGTCTTTTCGAGCAGTTGAATGCCAGGGGAACCGCCGTGCTGATGGCCACTCACGATCGCTTCCTGCTGGATGCATTCCCTAAAAGAACCCTGCTGATCAACCGTGGGATTCTGGTCGAGGATCGTAAGGCCGGCACGCATGACAGGTTGCCCTCATTCAAGGGGATTGGTGAAATCGGATGACCGACAGCGATGCCAGAAAGGTCTCGATGGCCATCCGCGAAGGGCTTCGCGGGCTCATTGTCGCGCCCGGGCAGACCGTGGCCTGTATCCTCTCCCTGGCGGTCGCGGGCGTGCTGGTCATGACAGCGGCGTCGGTCGGCAGCCTCACGATGGCCGTGCTCGATCGGGCTTCGTCGTCAGCAAGAATGATCGTCTACCTGAAGGATCAGGTGGACACCGCCCGTGTCACCGCGATGATCGAGGGAATATCGCGACGGCACGATGTTGAAAGCGTCTCGTACATGAGTCGCGAGGAGGATCGCAGGGCCAACGCGGATCTGCTGCCGGCGGATCTGGTCCAGACTCTTCCGCTGGACGCCATTCCCGGCCAGCATGGTCTTCTGGTGAAATTTCGAGATATCGGCACCGGAGGGGATGGCCTGTCGGACCTGACCGCCTTTCTGCGGGAACTGGAAGGCGTGGATATCGTGGCCGAACCACCGGTCGGCGCCGCCACGATCAAGACACTCGCCGGCGCGGTTGGTTTCGTCAGGGTCACGCTGTCGATGCTGGCGGTTATCCTGCTTGGAGGCACCCTCTTCTTCGTGGTCGGGACATTGACGCACACGATGGAGCGCCGACGCGAGGAGATGCAGATTCTGCGGCTGGTGGGGGCGACCAATCTTTTTCTGAAGGCTCCCCTGTTCATCCAGGGAATCGCCCAGGGGATCGCCGGACTGTCCTCAGGGGCGCTCGCGGCCTTCCTGATTATCCACGGAACCAACAGCTATCTGATGTCGGAGCTTGGCATCGGCATAGCACTCCCGACCCAGGGATGGCTGGCAGTGCTCGTTTCGATTCCAGGCGGGATCATTGTCGGGATGGTCGGCGCGTTCATCGCCACCGCCAGGAGGCTGCCGTGAAAGACTGCCGACGCCGGCAGAACACCATTCGTGCGCTGATTCCGTCGCTCCTGACGGTATTCCTTCTTACTTCCCTGACCACGTACGCGACACAGCCATCGACCGGCGAACTGCTCCGTGACGGACTGTCGATCCTGGACGCGCTGGACGGTTATATATTCGACGCCAGGCAGGCGGAGGCCACCAGGATCCGAACCGCCGGATACCTCGAGGCGGCGGTCCGACGGCTCGAAAAGGCATCCGCCGAGCTTGCACAGGCTCAGAAGGAATATGACGAGGCCCGCGCACGTCTGGCCTCGACGCTCAGGATCGCGCGTCTGGCCGATACGGGCGGCGCGTTCTCGACATTCTTCGTCAGGGACAACGACATGAAGGCCCTGCGGCGTCAGGCTCTGGCTGAAAAACTGGCAACGGTTCAGGCAAGGGAACTGGCGGCGGTTCAGAAAGCCCGTGATCGCGCCGTTACGCTGGAATTCGTCGCTGGAATGGAACGCGCCCAGACATGGGCGCTCAACCGCGTCAGTGAAGAGGCCATCGTCAAACTGGAACAGGAAACAGCCAGGCGCCGGGCTCTGCTCAAGCAAATCAACGAGGACGTGGAAACCTTGCGGCAGCACGCGTCGGAGCTGTCCGACGCCGAACGCGACATGGTCAGGACGATTAGATCCCGTCTGGGGTCCGGGGCCGCTCCGGGAGACTTCCAGGCGCGGGCCGGCAAGCTGCGCCTTCCTCTGACCGACGGGCAGGTGCTGGTACCGTTCGGCGACGTAATCCATCCCCGCTTCAAGACAAGCACCCCTCATCCAGGCTGGACCATCGGCTTCGACTCCAGAGGTCCGCGCAACGTGAGAAGCATCGCCTTCGGAAGGGTTGTCTGGACTGGCAGGATGCGGGGCTTCGGCAACACGGTCGTCGTGGACCACGCATCGGGTTGGTACAGCGTTTACGCAGGACTCTCGTCACTCGAAACGGTCGAAAAGGCCATAGTCCGCGAGGGTGACGTGTTGGGTCAGGTGTCGGCGCACCCGGGCGAGTCGAAGGTAACCCTCTACTTTGAACTTCGCCGTGATTCGACCGCGGTGGATCCGGCCGACTACATCGACGCGACTCTTGCCGAACCGGAGAAGGATCGATGAGTTGCCGCGATTTCTCCACAGTCCCGGTGCTTCTCGCCTGCATGACGGCGTTCGTCTGTGCCGGCTGCGGCGCGGTTTCCACGGGCGCAATGAACAGGTCCGTGGGGGATTCGGAAGGCCTGGACCCCCCTGGCCCGGCGAGTCGCTGGTCGCGCGCCGTCCCAGATGTCCCTGATCCCGAACCTGGAAGGCCGCTGGTGGCGATAGTGATTGATGACTGCGGCGTGTCCGCGGACCAGCTTGAACCGTTCCTGGGGATGCCCGTGCCGCTGAGCTTCAGCATCCTGCCTTACCACCCTGGCGTTCAGGACACTATCGCCCTGCTGGCAAGGGAGGGACTTGAGACCCTGGTTCATGTACCGATGGAACCTGACGATCCCAGATGGCTGGAAAACGACTGGTTCCTGACAACCGGCATGAACGAGCAGCAGATTCGCTCATCCCTGCTCAGATCCATTGAAGCGGTGCCGACCGCGAGCGGCATGAACAATCACATGGGGTCGAAGTTCTGCGCCAATCAAGCGGCAATGACCACCGTGATGCAGGTTGCCCGTGACATTGGTATCTACTACCTGGATTCAAGGACGGGAATCGGCTCGATGGCTGGCACTGCCGCTGCCGAACAGGGCGCCAGGCTGCTTGAGAGGTCGGTATTTCTGGACAATGACGACGACGTCTCTTTGATCACGCGTCAGCTTGAACAATTGATTGAAAGCGCGAGGACACAAGGTTGCGCAGTCGGTATCGGACACGCCAGGCCAGCCACGGCCCGGGCGATTCGGGAATTCGTCAACGGTCGTGACCACGGCGTGACGTTTGTGCCTGCTGGGCGCCTCTTCGATTACTGTCCTGCTGCGGCTGACGCCCCTTCTTTGCCTGATCGAACCCCACAGGAATGATCAGGAGTCTTCGGAAGTCTCCCTCTCCCTCGCTGCGTGTGGTCACCTTGCGGTTGTCCCTGAGCGCCAGATGGATCAGGCGTCGATCCTGCGCCTTCATCGGCGCAAGCCTGATCGCGTGATTCGTAGACACGGCCTTTTCCGCAAGTTTTTTCGCCATCTGACCCAGCGTCTGCTCGCGCTTGCAGCGGAATCCCTCGGAATCAAGCACGACCAGCTTCCGCTCCTCGGGGAAGCGGTTGATTATCTTGTTGACCAGGAACTGAAGGGCGGACAGAACCTCGCCCTCTCGACCGAGCACCAGGTCGCACTCCGCGCCGGAGACATTCAACAGGATCGACTCGTCATTCTCCTCGAACGAGACCGTGAAGTCGGTTCCCATGAGTCGAAGCATGTCACCGAGAACCGCGGCGGCCTCGGGGCCCTTGCATACCGGAGAACCCGAAGATGGTGTCGATACACGCTCGCCGGCAGGGCCGTCAACGGAGACCACCTCGGGAATGGATGACACCGGCGCCGGTTCGGATACCGCCGGCTGCCATGAAGGCTGACGGGAACCGCACGGATTCTGAAACTCCAGCACCTCGCCGGCGGTCCTGACCAGACCGGTGTCCCCGGGACCGGGAACATAGGAGGCCCTGGTAACGACACGGGCCGCGTCCTCTTTCACCTTGACCAGAACCGTGACATCCCTTCGAAACATCCCGAAAAGCCCCGTCTCCTCCTTGATGACCTCGTAAGTCATGTCGCTGATATTGACGCCAAGTTCCTGCGACGCCTTCAACAGCGCCTCTTCCCTGGATCGCCCCGTGAAAGTGCCTTCCTTCATCGAGTCAGACCTCCGGCCCCGCGAACGGGACCTCCCGGATAACCGGGCATCACGCTGCGGCAGCCCTTTTCTTCTTCATGGCCCGGTTGTTCCAGAGGGTCTGAAGAACGGACAGGAGCGTGTTAACAAGTATGTAGAACACAAGTCCGGACGGCAGGAACAGCATCATCGCGGTGAACATGATCGGCATCATCCACAGCATGATCTTCGCCTGGGCCGGATCGCCGGTTACTGGAGTAAGTTTCTGATTAAGGAACATCGCGCCGCCGAGTATCAACGGAAGCACAAAATACGGATCGTGTGTCGAAAGGTCGCGAATCCACAGCCCAAGGGGAGCCTGATACAGGTCGACGGCACTGTAGATTGTCCGGTACAGAGCGATCCATACCGGCATCTGGATCAGCATCGGGAGACAGCCACCCATCGGGTTGATTTTCTCCCGCTTGTACAGCTCCATCGTGGCTTGGTTAAGCTTCGCCTTGTCATCCTTGTATCTTTTCTGAAGCTCGTCGATCTTCGGCTTCAGTTCGGCCATGCGACGCATCTGCCGGGTGCTGCTCAGTGTCAGAGGCATCGTCAGCAGCTTCACCACGATGGTCAGGAAAATGATCGCAATGCCCCAGGAAGGCAGCAGGTTGTAAACGAACTTCATCAACCACAGCATCGGCCTGGCAAGGAACCAGGTCCATCCGAAGTCGATAGTGTCCTCGAGACCGGAAGCGACTGTCTTGAGTCTGTTAAGGTCCTTGGGGCCTGCATAGACGGTGGTCGAGAAGATCCGTTCACGCCGGTTCTTCAGCGAGTCGAGGGCGACCTTTGCCTCGGCCCCGAGCTCGTCGGAATCAATTCTGGACAGTTCGAGCGGGGATATGGTCTCGTCGACTCCGAGCAGTCCGGCTGCCTCGGCGCAGGACATGCGTCCTTCCATTCCATAAGCACCCGCGAGCCATCCCGGGACACAACCTCCCGGACGCACCGCCTTTATCAACTGACGGCCGCCGGACTCGTTCGCCCAGCGCATCGCGCCATTCACGATCCCCGACGGGGTCGCTCCGGCCACACACTGCACCTCACTTTCGGAAGACGGTATCGCGGCGGTAAGAAAGTACCGCGAAGTTATGCCGACGTACGACGCCTTTCCCGAGATCCCGAAGTTCTTCGAGTCGAGGATCTCCTTGCGTTTCTTCCGGTCGATATCGCTGCCGTCGCTGCAGACCGCCTCGAGTACATCGGGAGGCGCGCCGAACATTCCTCCGCAGAAGCCGGACCTGGAAACCGGCGATTCCCAACCCGGAATGGACACGATAAGACGCCCCTGAACGTCCTGATCGGATACATTGACCAGCCGGATCACGGCGTCCAGCACGAAATCCTCGCGGATCGTGAAGCGCCTTTCTATGTAGAGCGGGCTGGAATAGACGGCGGGATCGGGCCACACCATCACGACGGAATCAGCCGACGTGGAAACGACCTTGAACACCGGGTCGGAGCTGAATGCCTCCCAGAACGGAACCGGCTCGGTGGTGAACATCGGAGCCGGAGGCTCGATCGGAGCGACCGGGGCCGCGGCTGGATCAACGGTCAGCCCGGCCGCATCCGCGACCCGGGCTTCCGGGGTTCCGGCATCCTGCCCGACGGCTTCACTGCCCGTGGCATCCGCTTCGACGGGCGCCGGCGGCGCGGGCGGCAACTCGACAATCCTGCCCATCGTCAGGGACGAGGACACATCCTCAAAGCCAATGGAAAGCGGATACAAGCCGTTTTCCCATGTCGTGACGATGTCCAGCGGTCCAGGGGCCATCTTGGCCGCGGGGGGAATGGGACCGCCGGCCGGGGCCTCGTCCTGTTCCTGAATGAACTGCGGATTGTTTAAGAAAACCGACTGCAGCGAGGCGCCTCTGTCAGTAACATGAACCTCGAACCCGCCGGAAGACGAACGAATAACGCTCACAGTTTCTCCCGCGGCCGGAGGAAGCGGCTGATCCGCCAGGGCCGGAAGCGACACGAAGACGGGCATCATGGCAAGAACGACAAGAAAGTGGTTCAGCCTCACTTAATCACCGAATCCCTTCCCGGCACTGGGTCGTAGCCCCCGGGGTTGAAAGGATGACACCGGGCAATTCGCCTGATGCCAAGCCACGAGCCCTTGAACAGGCCGTGAATTCTGAGCGCCTCCAGAGTGTATTCGGAACAGGACGGCGCAAAACGGCAGACAGGACCGAGTAGCGGGGAAATCAACGTCTGATAGATTCTAATCAAGGCTATCGGGCTGGCCGTCGCCAGTCTCGATACCCATCTTCCTGTCGATCCTGCGGAGGGCATCAGCAAGCTCTCCTTCGAGATCGGCCAGCGCCGGAACCTGCCGACTGACAGCCGGCTGGCCCTTTCGATTGACGCCGCCCGGTCCCTTGTTCCGATCGAATCCCGGAACCGCCTTCACGGCAACGATGAAATCGCGGCCGACGAGGCGGGACTTGAGGCTGTTTCTGAACACCTCACGAATCAGGCGTTTCCAACGATTTCGGGCCACTGCGTTGCCGATCTTCCGGCTGACGGCGAGCCCGAGCCTCGGGGTTTGCAGTCCGTTCCGCCCCGAAAAGACGATCAGGTTCCAAGTCCACGCCTTGAATCCACCCTTCATCACCGCGTTGAAATCACGCGGCAGGAGGACCCTGCAGGACTTGGGAAAACCCCGATCCACGGTACCGGCTACTTGCCCGGAGTCGTCGGGGCGAGGATCGCCCGACCCTTGGCGCGACGCCTGGAAAGAACCTTGCGGCCATTGCTGGTCGCCATCCTGGCCCTGAAGCCATGGGTCCGGAGTCGCTTGATTCGGCTTGGCTGGTAAGTTCTCTTCATTGCGCGAATTCCTTAATCAAATCAGCGGGGAGCACGAGTCATAAAACCCTGCGCCCCGCCTGTGGCTATAAATGATGCGGCATTACCTGAACGACGCACAGCGCAGTATTGTACTTATCGGAACGCCGGTGTCAACGCCGCAGGATCATTTCAGTACCCGATACCAAAGATCACTTCGCGATCGGCGGGCTTGCCCGTGTACATGCACGGAGCCGTTCCACCCGGCTGATCGAACGGAATGCACCTGACGGTCGCCCTGGTTTCTTCCTTGATCCTGGCCTCGATCTCGCGGTCCGGATTGAACCTGCAGCGCACAAACCCGCGACTCGACGCGAAGAACGACTTGACCTGCTCCCATGTGTCAAGCCTGACGATGTTTGCGTCGCGGAAGGCCAGCGCCCTTTCAAACAGCGCCTTCTGCATCGCGTCCAGGCGTGCGTCGACCATCGACCGGTCGACGTCGGCCAGCTTGATCACGTCCTTGTCGCCCAGTCTCGACTTCAAAACGAGCGTGCCATTCTCGATGTCGCGCGGCCCCACCTCGAAGCGCAAGGGGACACCCCTCTGTTCCCAGTAGTAGTGCTTCTCGCCCGGACGCATCTGATCACGCAGGTCCACGACGATCTGCCTGCCCGTGACCTTGTCATAGAAAAATGCGGAGAGCTGATCGTTCCCGAGTCTGTTCGTGGCAGCCCCGATCTCATCCTGGCCGACGATCCTTGCCAGGGCATCACGGAAGTACTCGACCACCCGGGCCTTCTCCTCGTCGTTCTTTCCGATCGGAATCACGACCGCCACCACCGGCGCGGCGCGCGGCGGAAGAACCAGGCCTTCATCGTCGCTGTGGGCCATTATCAAAGCACCGATCAGCCTTGTCGACACACCCCACGACGTCGTCCAGACGTTCTGCACGACCTGATCGCGACCCTCGAACTTGATGTCGAAAGCCTTTGCGAAATTCTGGCCCAGGTTGTGGGACGTTCCCATCTGAAGCGCCTTTCCATCCTGCATCATCCCCTCGATGCAGTATGTGCGCAGCGCGCCCGCGAACTTCTCGGATTCGGTCTTGACGCCGGTAAAAACGGGAACAGCCAGGAAGTCCTCGGCGAAACTGCGGTAGCACTCCAGCATCCGCAGGGTTTCCTGCTCGGCTTCCTCGGCGGTCTCATGCGCCGTATGGCCTTCCTGCCACAGGAATTCGGTGGTGCGCAGGAACAACCTGGTCCGCTTCTCCCACCGCACGACGTTCGCCCACTGGTTGATCAGCACGGGAAGATCGCGCCACGAATGGATCCAGTCGGCGTACATGTGACCGATAATGGTCTCGGACGTCGGCCTGACGATCAGGGCCTCTTCGAGCTTCTCGCCACCACCGTGGGTCACGACCGCGCATTCCGGCGCGAACCCCTCGACGTGCTCGGCCTCGCGCCTGAGAAAGGATTCGGGGATGAACAGCGGAAAATACGCGTTCACATGGCCCAGTTCCTTGAAGCGGCGGTCAAGTTCCTTCTGCATCGACTCCCAGAGCGCGTATCCGGTGGGCCGGATCACCATGCAGCCGCGAACCGGCGCGTAATCCGCCAGTTGGGCGGCGGCGATCACGTTCAGATACCATTCCGAGTAATCCTGAGTCCTGGGCACGATATTTTTGGCCATGAATTCACCAATAATTCCGAAAAGTTTCAATCAAGGCACCGGTTCGTTCCACTCGAACGCTCCAGTGGGCGGGCATCAGGTCCCCGCCGAGAAGTCGTCGCGATACCGAACCTGCTCCGGGGTGAGCGTGTCGATCGACACCCCCAGGGTCTTCAGCTTCAATGCGGCGATATCCAGATCCTGCTGCTCGGTGATGTCATGAACGTCCCTTGACAGCTGGCGTCCCTCGGCCGCAAGGCGGCACATGCTCAGGAACTGGTTCGCGAAGGACATGTCCATGACCTCGGACGGATGGCCTTCGGCGCCGGCGAGGTTCACAAGCCGCCCCTTGGCGAGCAGGTAGATGCGGCGACCGTCCTTCATCGTGTACTCGTCGGTGTTTGGGCGGATCTCGCGGCTGGACGTCTTGAGGACCTCAAGCTCGCCGATGTTGATCTCGCAGTCGTAGTGACCGGTGTTGCAGACGATTGCGCCATCCTTCATCGATTCGAAGTGGCGGGTCCTGATCACATCCTTCATGCCGGTGGCGGTGATGAAGATGTCGCCGATTCTGGCCGCCTCGTCCATCGGCATCACATCGAAGCCGTCCATCTTGGCGCGCAGGCCCTGAAGCGGATCAACCTCGGTCGCAATCACGCCACAGCCCATGCCGCGAGCGCGCATCGCCAGGCCCCTGCCGCAGTGCCCGTAACCGGCTACCACAAATTTCTTGCCCGCGAGCAGGACGCTGGTCGACCGCAGGATGCCGTCGAGGGACGACTGGCCGGTGCCGTAGACGTTATCGAAATCCCACTTGGTCTGTGCATCGTTTACAGCGATAACCGGGTAAAGAAGCTTCCCGGCCCTGCCCATGGCCCGAAGCCTGTGAACGCCGGTGGTGGTTTCTTCGGTTCCACCGAGCATCTTCGGACAGTACTCGGGGTGCTTGTTATGGAGCGTGAAGATCAGGTCGGCGCCGTCATCGAGCGATATATCGGGCCGGAACTCGATCGTCTTCTCGATACACCAGTAGAACTCCTCAACCGACAATCCCCGCCATGCGTATACGGAGAATCCCTCGTCGGCCAGCGCCGCGGCGATGTCGTCCTGAGTCGACAGAGGGTTGCAGCCACTCCACGAAATCTGGGCGCCTGCGGCGGCCAGCGTGCGGATGAGAACCGCCGTCTCCTTGGTGACGTGCAGACAGCCCGCGATCTTCAGACCCGCCAGCGGCTTCGTCTTTGAGTACTGCTCACGAAGCGCCATCATGACGGGCATGTGCGCCTCGGCCCAATCGATTTTCATACGGCCTTCGGACGCGAGTCCGATATCCCTGACCTTGTAGTTTGCTCCGCAGCTCATCGCTGAAACCTCCGGGTTTGACATGCCTTGCGGCGGGACGGTAACCTCACGGGCACCTGGCGCGGAATGCTAGAGTATGAAACCCATTGTGTCAATTGAGCAACGAACCCGTGGGGAGGTTGAAGCCCTGGTTGCGGCCGGTTCGAACCTGGGTGATCGGACCGGTTCAATCTGTGCCGGCCTGGCCATCCTGAACATGTCGCCGGGATGCAGGCTGACCGCCGTCTCCAGCGTATATGAAACGACGCCTGTGGACGCGGCGGGTGGCAGCTTCCACAATGCCGTGATCAGGATTGCCACAAGCCTCGAACCGACTTCACTTCTCAGGACCCTGAAGTCCATCGAGAAGACCCTTGGAAGAACCGGCTCGCGACACGACGCAAGACCGCTCGACCTGGATATCCTCTTCTTCGGGGTTGTGACACTGGATACACCCGAACTGACGATTCCCCATCCCGGATGGATTCATCGCGATTTCGTTCTGGCCCCTCTGCTGGAGGTCTGCGAAGAGACTATCGATCCGCGATCCGGCCTGCCGCTCGCAATGCTGGCCCGGGAGGCCCTTGGGACCAGGTCTCCAGGCCCCGTAATCATTGGTCCGGATGCATTTATGTCGGGTATCGACAGGGCCAGCCGCTAAATGTAAAAAAACTGTAAAAACCTTGTCAGATTACCGTTGCCACTCACACCCGTACCAAGTATCATTCGACGGATTCAGCCCTGTGACGGGTGAGGTTATTCATGAAGCATCTTGTTTGTTTGACCGCGGCCATGGCTGCATTACTGGTCGTTTCGCCGGTATTCGCCGACGAGACTCCGACTGAACCGGCCGAGGCCGCCCAGCAGACGAGTCAGGCAGCTCCCGAGGCAGCTCCCGAGGCAGCCTCCGAAGCGGCTACCACCGATCAGGAGACCGCGCCCAAGTCCGCCGAGATCCCAGACGCCGTCACCGCGTTGACCGGCGGCGCGAAGTCCGGTTCCGACAGTGAGCGTTGGGGCGGCAGCTTCTCTTTCGGGCAGTCGCTCGGTCTCGGTACCTTCGTTGCGGACAAGTTTGCACGCCAGCCTTACTACGGATGGTCGATCTCCCTGTCTCCGCGCGTATTCCTGTACAAAAAGGATCTGTGGCTGTCGGCGGCGTTCTCCATGGCCGGCGAACTGTCCCAGTCATACTCGTCGGGAAACACCTACCCCCGCGTTTTCATGCCCAGCGACTTCTTTGTGTCGCTGCGTTACAGGTACCAGATTCCGGTTATCAAAGTTAACCTGCAGCCGTGGGTTCGTGTCGGCGCCCCGACCTCGGCCGAAAGCCGCGCCCGCGACCTTTACCTGTCGACCGGTTTCGGTTTCAACCTGAACAGGATGTTCGGAAAGCACGTCGTCCTCAGCTACGGCTTCAGCTTCAACAAGAACTGGAACGGCGCGACCAACGTGCTTCTGCCCGCCACGTCGTCACTCATCCGTCTTAACGGGGCCGAGGACGCCGGCAGCGGTCAGGCATACGGCGCCGGCAGCCTGACCACCGAGCTCTCGATCAGGAACTCCCTGATGGCGTCGTTCATCATCAACGAGCAGTGGTCGATCACCCTCATGATAGCGATCGGAAATTCCTGGTCCTACCTGGGCGCGCTTCCCACGGAACGCGACGAATTCACGAACGAGAACGCCAAGCCGGGTCGCGCGCAGTCCGACTCGACCAGCGGCGTCATCGACGTGTCCTACCAGCCGTGGGAACACGTGGGCTTCTCGCTCGGTCTCGCTTCGTCCCAGCCCGCCTTCTCGGCCGACAACAAGTCGCTGCGTTTCCCGTTCTTCGATTTCTCCTCGGAAGGCAACAACTTCACGCAGTTCTACTTCGACGTCAACGTAACGTATTAGGATATTGGGCACCCGGCCCACGGCTCGCGCCCTGGGGTTAGGGATATTGGGCGCCTGTCCCAGGGCTGGCGCCCTGGGGTTAGGGATATTGGACACCCGGCCCAGGGCTGGCGCCCTGGGCTCTGCATGGGCGGCCCCTCGACAAGCGAGGGGCCTGAAAGGGCGAATGTGATTCGCCCCTACACGGGCGTGGCGGGCGATGTTGGTACGGATCCCCCTCTGTCTGCTTGTAGATGCGGCTGACGGGGTCAGGGGTCCGGCGTAGGGGCGAATGATAATTCGCCCTTTTGCAGCAGGGTCAGGGACAGGGTCAGGGTCCGGAGGCCGGACCGCAGGGCCGGTCGTTCATTCGCCCTTCATGCACGAGGACGGCGCCGCAGGCGCCGCCGAGGCCCTGGGATCACGGTTAAATGGAATTCATGACGGACTCGACTTCGGCCACGGCCCAGTCGATCTGTTCCTTCGTGATGACAAGCGGCGGTGCGAAGCGGATGACGTCGTCGTGGGTTTCCTTGCACAGCATTCCACGTGCCATCAACGCCTCACAGAAACGGCGGGCGCCACCGGCCTCGTGGTACAGCACCATGCCGACGAAGAGACCCTTGCCGCGCACGTTCTTGATGTACTTCGACTTGATCGAGCCCAGGCGTTCAATCAGGTAGGCGCCCAGTTCGGCCGAACGCTCCACCAGCTTCTCGTCGATCATCGCCTTGAGCGCGGCGCGTCCGATCGCGCAGGCAACCGGGTTGCCACCGAACGTCGATCCGTGCTCGCCCGGAACGAACAGCCCAAGAACTTCCTTCGAGCCGACCACCGCGCTGACCGGGTAAACACCGCCGCCAAGCGCCTTGCCCAGGCACATCAGGTCCGGCTTCACGCCTTCATGCTCGACCGCGAATCTGCGGCCGGTGCGTCCGAAACCGGTCTGAATCTCGTCCGCCACGAACAGAACGTTGTTCTCGCGGCAGATCTGGGCGGCCTGCTTAAGGAATCCTTCCGGCGGAACGATAACCCCGGCCTCTCCCTGAACCGGCTCGACCAGGAACGCCGCCGTGTTCGGAGTGATCGCCTTCTTCAGCGCCTCGGCGTCGCCAAACGGAATCACCTTGAAGCCAGGCGTGAATGGCCCGAAGGCCTCCTTGTACAGTTCCTCGGTCGAGAAACTGATAACCGTCGTCGTGCGGCCGTGGAAGTTGTCGGCACAGACGATTATCTCGGCGTCATACCTCGGCACGCCCTTGACCTTATACGCCCACTTGCGGACGGCCTTAATCGCGGTCTCCACAGCTTCGGCGCCCGAGTTCATCGGCAGGGCCATCTCCATTCCGGTGAACTCGCACAGTTCCTTCATGAAGGGTCCCAGTTCGGAGTTGTGGAACGCCCTGGACGTCACCGTCACCTTCCCAAGCTGGTCAACGGCGGCCTTGATCAGTGCAGGATGGCGGTGGCCATGACTCACCGCCGAGTAACATGACAAGAAGTCCAGGTACTTGCGACCCTCCACATCGAAGACATAGACACCTTCGGCCCTGTCGATGACAACCGGCAACGGCTTGTAGTTTCTAGCCCCGTAAGTGTCCGCAAGATCCATCAGCACCTTGGAATCCATCTTGACCCTCCCGAAGATACTCTCGCATCTTATAGTTCATTGGCCCGCCAAACCGGGCGCCGGTAATATAACCCGGAAATCCCGACAGTTACCTCAACACGACGCCTCGTTTTGTGAAAGTGGTTTCAAATTAGGGACTTAGACTATAAAATATTTCCTGATGACACCGGAAGGCCTGTATGAGGGATATTGGCGGCTTTGTCGCTCTGCTGCTGATCGTTTTTGTTGTCCTGTACCTTGCTGTCAGGTACGTGGTTCCCTTTGTTCTGCTTTACTCAGCCGGGATCATTCTGTTCTTCATCGCCGCCGGCCTTGTCATGCGCAAGGGACTCCGTCATCCAGTCCACCTCGACTGCTATCTCAAACCTGGCTACGCTCCGGTCCTGGTCCTTTTTGCCGTTCTTCTTCCCCTTCTGCACGCCACTCTCGTCTACAGCAGGCTCGATCGCGGCGTCTGGCTGGTAGCGGCGACCGTGAACCTTCTTGTGCCGGTGATCTGGGTCGTAAGGGTCGGATTGCTGCACATGAAACAGGCCGGGCTTTTCCTTTCCCAGGGTCACGATGTCGAGGAGACCCTTGAACTTGCCAGATCGCGCGCCGACTTGCTGGCACTCAAGGTGGAACTGCTTTCTTCCGCCGGCGAATCGCACGGCGCCCCGGAACAGTGGGAAGTCGACGCTGGAATTGTTCGTCCCGACGAACCGGGCGCCAGTGATCGGATCTCGGGCCTGATCCTTGAGATGAACCAGCTCAGGGACGCGTATCTTCATCCCTGCGATGACCTTCAGGCAGCTCTCGACTCAATCCGGGACGGTTCGCCACGGGATGACGGCGCGATTGCGGCCGCGACATCCGGCATCAGAATGCTGGACGGCACCTGGATCAGCGTGTCGGCCGAGGCGACCAATCTGCTCAACGAGCGCACGGGTTACGCCCCGCCCGGGTGGGACTGACACTGAAAAACAACTTCAGTCCGCCGGTACGGTGTCGACCAGCAGGTTGCGCGGCTCGGCGGGTGGCGGCATCGGCACTGGAGTGGGATTCGGGGCTCTTGGCCCGGGGCATCGTTCAGTACCCCTGTTCTTCTTGTCGGCGGCGATTCCGGCCTGACATTCGCCGGAACCCTTCAGTATCGGAACCTTTATGCGTTGACCCGGCTTGAGCGCAAAGCTCTTCGAGTACGGGTTCATTCCCTCAAGAAGAGACAGCGGAACACCGAACTGCCGTGCGATGCTCGACGCGGTCTCGCCTGACTTGACGATGTATTCCTCGACACGTTCGATCTCAACCGGCTTTGTGTCGGTTCCCGACGCGTCGCGCGCCCTTACCAGACTCAGGAACTGATCACCGGGCATCCTGATGATGAAGGACTTTCCCGCGACCAGCCCCGTGTCCTCGACCCAGCGGTTGTCTTCGACAAGCGCATCGACCGAAATCTTGAACCAGCTTGAAAGTCCTGGAAGCGTGTCATTCTCGGTGAGAATGATGATGTTGTCCTTGACCTCGCCATTCACGAACTGCTGCTGCACCCGCGAAACGCTGTCGTTTCCCTTCAGCACGAACGGATCGGCCGGAGCCTCGGGAAGCCCGCTGGCATGAATACTGGCCGGCTCGATCTTTGTTTCGCTGTCCGAGCGTGGGCGGCATCCGCTGCACACGACGGCAATCACTGTCATGATGATCACATTGTGAAGGCGCATTCGACCTCCCGGGACATCGGAACAAAAAGACAGGCCTGCACGAATTCTATTTCCGACCGGCCGGAACACAAAACTTACGACACACGAAAAATGAAGTTCGTGCCCGATCCGACCGGAACGGATCTTTTACGAATTGATATCCGGACGGTCACGAGTACAATGATTCGGGGTTCCATTTTTCGAGGTGGCAATGGCGGATCAGGATGGAAACAGCGCAAACGAGCTCAGGGAGTACGTGAAAGCCAAGTCCCAGTGCCTCGAGGACAATGATCTGTATAAGTTGTTCGACCTTGAGCCCCTGGCCCCTTCGTCCGCCGTTCGCGACGCCTACTTCAAACTGGCAAAGAAGCTCCACCCGGACGCCATCGCCCGGGAGGGAATCGAAGACATGGAAGCGGCCGCGGTGAACCTGTTCAAGGGCATCGCCAACGCATACCGTATCCTGAGCGACCCGAAGAAAAAGGCGGAATACGATGCCGACTTCGCCAGGGCTGCGGGCGTCAGCATGACACCTACCCAGGCGAAGACAAAGAAGGACCTTGAAAACGAAGCACGAATGCACTTCCACAAGGCAAGCCTGTTGATGAAACGCGGCGCCTGGGAAGACGCTGCGGCGGCGCTGCGCAAGGCAATCGACATCGAACCGACCAACAGCGAGTACCTGTGCGCGTTGGGCTGGTCGGTGATGCAGAACGACAGGCTTCCTCCGAGCAGGGCGCTTGAGGAGGCACGAGGCTGGTTCGAGAAGGCCATCAACTCGGATAAACCCACGGCCGACGCACACTACCACATGAGTCTGTACTACAAGGCGATCGGGGACGTTCAGAAGCAACGTATGGAAATCCAGGACGCCTTGATGCTTTCTCCCGATCACATCAGCGCCCAGCGCGAACGCCGGCTGCTGAACATGCGCACACAGAACCAGAAGCCAGACATTTTCGCATCTATCCGCAAGTGGTTCAAAAAGCAGACGCGAGGCACCGGCAAGAAGAAACGCTGACAGCCGGTCTTTTACGAATCAAATCTATCAATACCGGGAAGCGTGCAGAGATCGGGGGACGTCTTCAGAGACAACCGGTGGACTCGCCGGAGAGCCCGGCAGCGCCGGGGTTGGTGGCCGACGAGCCGCCAGCGCCACCCGTTCCGGCGATTATCACGGTGCCACTGGCCGTGTAGGACGAAGAAACACAGACAATCCCGAAGCTGGGGCCACCACCGCCGCCGCCGCCGTTGCCACCTTTGCCGCCATTGCCGCCATTGCCGCCAGCCGCGCCCTGTCCCTGATCGTCGTCGTCGCCCTTGTCACCGCCCGCCCCGCCAGAACCACCGCTGCCCCCCGAACCTCCGGCGCCGCCGCTGCCACCATTGCCGCCACTTGCAGTGACAATCATCGTGTTCTCGA
>Ga0209606_1001675_pt1 | contig 26781 bp, 20 predicted proteins | sample AD_UKC057_MetaG_FD_184412 | JGI IMG/M metagenome (GOLD analysis project Ga0209606, IMG submission 184412) | Active sludge microbial communities of municipal wastewater-treating anaerobic digesters from USA - AD_UKC057_MetaG (SPAdes) (version 2) | ecosystem: Engineered > Bioreactor > Anaerobic >...
AGGTATATTTTCAGTAACCTGTTTTGTATGGTTGTTCCTTACGAGCTGGTTGGCGATCTCCTCAACCTTTAGTATCTCCTCCCTTGTCATCCTGCCAAAGTGACTGAAATCGAACCTGAGCCTGTCGGGTGTGACAAGCGATCCTTTCTGTTCTACATGATCACCAAGCACCTTCCGGAGTGAATAATGAAGAAGATGGGTAGCAGTGTGATTATTAGCTGCCATCATCCTTTTTGTGGTATCCACATGTGCTGTAAAAGCTTTTTCAGGATGTGACGGGATCTTTTTTGCAATGTGAATAATCAGTTCATTCTCTTTGACAGTGTCGAGGATATCTATCTTTTCATTTTCCGAGCTTATGAATCCTGTATCACCTGTCTGGCCTCCCGATTCAGCATAAAAGGGGGTTTTGTCAAAGACCAGCTGGATTATCTCCTTCCCTTTAGATTTCACAATACGAAATTTCAGGATAAGGATATCATCAACCGTCCTGTCATAACCTGTGAAGACAGTATCATCTCCTTCTCTCACCCTGTGCCAGTCGCCAGTATCCATGGCTCCATCCTCGCGGGAACGCTCTTTCTGATTTTTCATCTCATTCTCAAAACCTGCAGTGTCAAGTGACATTCCGTTCTCCCTCAGGATAAGTTCTGTGAGGTCGACAGGGAATCCGAATGTATCATAAAGTTCGAAAGCAATCCTGCCGGGAAGGATATTCTTTTTTTCCTTTTTCAGGTCGGAGATCATTCTGCCTATCATTTTCAGACCTTTTCCCAGGGTCTTAAGGAAGGCGGTCTCTTCTTCATGAATAATCTTTGATATCTGTTCTTCCGAAGCCTTCAGCTCAGGATACTGGTCACCCATAACGGTTGCAAGCACCGGCACCAGTTTATAAATGAACGGATCTTCTGTCTCCAGGTAATTATATGCATACCTTACAGCCCTGCGGAGTATCCTGCGGATAACATATCCGGCCTTGTTGTTTGAAGGGAGCTGACCGTCGGCTATAGAAAATGATACTGCTCTAAGGTGATCGGCTATAACACGCATAGCCGTATCCCATTCCTCATTTTCCCCGTATTTTTTTCCTGTTATGGCAGCCATCTCACTTATTATCGACTGGAAGATATCGGTATCATAATTGGATTTCTTTCCCTGGATAACCATACAAAGTCTTTCGAATCCCATTCCTGTATCAACATGTTTGTCGGGCAGGAGCTCCAGTGAACCGTCAGCCTTCCTGTTATACTGAATAAAAACCAGGTTCCATATCTCAATAACAAGGGGGTGGCCTTTATTTACAAGGGTATGGCCGGGAACCTTTTCCCTTTCTTTGTCGTCGCGGATATCGACATGTATCTCCGAGCATGGACCGCAGGGTCCCGTTTCACCCATCTCCCAGAAATTGTCTTTTTTTGATCCTTCAAGTATCCTGCCGGATTCTGATGGGATACATCTCTGCCAGTAAACGTAAGCTTCATCATCACGGGGTACATTTTCTTCCGGACTGCCGCTGAAGATTGTGGCATATATCCTGTCACGAGGGATTCCAAGCCTGCCGTTAAGGAATTCCCATGCCCATTCAATGGCTTCCTTCTTGAAATAATCACCGAATGACCAGTTCCCGAGCATCTCAAACATTGTATGGTGATAGGTGTCATGGCCGACTTCTTCAAGATCGTTATGCTTGCCTGAAACCCTCAGACATTTCTGGGAATCTGCCACCCTTTTGTATTTAGGCCGGGTATTGCCGAGAAAAATATCTTTAAACTGATTCATCCCGGCGTTTGTGAACATGAGGGTAGGATCATTTTTGATTACCATAGGCGCTGAATCTGCTATTTCATGCCCTTTTGACCGGAAAAAATCAAAAAATATTTGTCTCAGCTGCTGTGAATTCATTTTTTTTTCAAGTATCCGTGTAACATTTTCAAATAATACCCGTAAATTGGTTTGTAAAATTAAATTATTTGATTAGATTTGAACTCTTCGGCTATAAAATATTCCGATTCCATAAGTGTGGAGTATGATTAAAAAGAATTACTATCTTGATTTTAATGATTTGCAGTATAAGCCATTAAGGCTTCCCTGGAAAAAGAAGCTGTTAAAGGTTCTTTTATGGTTTGGTGTTACTGTTATTATCACGTTAATATATTCCGCAATTTTCCAGCACTTTTTCGGCTCGCCCAAGGAAAAGATTCTGACCCAGCAGATCTCTGATCTGAAGTTCAGGTATTCGATTGTGAACAAGGAGCTGAATACTACGATGGCAATGATTAGTGATCTCAGGATGTCGGATGAGGTCAGGTACCGGCCGATCCTTGCGATGGAAAGCATACCTGAATCGTTCAGAAATCCGGGTTTTGGTGGTGTTGACAGGTTCAGGGACCTCAGCGGATTCCCGACATCGGCATTAATGAGGTCAACCAGGACAAGACTGGAAGAGATGAAGAATATGGTTGAAGTTCAACAGACATCCTTTAAAGAAATTGTTGAAAAAGAATCCGAATGGTCAAGAATGTATAACTACCTTCCTCTTATATGTCCGGTATCAGTCGCAATAAGAAGAGGCGACGGACTTAAGTTCAGGGAGGTACATCCGGTACTCGGTACATCACAATGGCACCACGGCCAGGACTTCAGCGCCCCTTATGGGACAGAAGTGTATGCAACAGGTAACGGAAGAGTAATAGAATCAGGATGGAACAATGGTGGATTCGGAAATTATGTAGTTATCGACCACGGTTACGGATATCAGACCACCTATGGACACCTCAGCGGTATCAAGGTCAGTAAGGGACAGGAAGTAAAACGTGGCGAACTTATTGGTCTGACAGGAAGTTCTGGCATTTCATCCGGTCCGCATCTTCATTACCAGATCGATTTCTACGGACGACACCAGAATCCGCTGTATTTTTTCAACGACGACCTGAGCACGGATGAATATTTCGAAATGATAAGTCTGCTTACAGCCAGCAGGAAATTCTGATATCCTTCGCCGGAAGGCTGACATACTAATCATAAATGTGTTAAAAAAATGCAGTTTTGTATTTTCATTTATTGATTATCTTTGTGTGGTTATGCCGAAATCCAAATATAAATTCAATCCGGAGTCCCTTAGTTTCGACAAGGTTCGACTTGGCGCAAAGGAGCTTTTGCTGAGAGGTCTGGCATTCTTTATCGGATCTCTTCTGATTGCTGTAATTTATTACCTGGTCTTTGCAGTCTTTTTCGATTCACCCAAGGAAAAAGCCCTTTTAAGGGAAATCGACCAGCTCTCCCTTCAGTATGAACTCATGCAGAGAGATATGGGTAATCTTGAAAAAGTTATAGTTCAGCTTCAGGAAACTGATGATAATCTTTACAGGACTATCTTTGAAGCTGAACCGATACCGGCAACACTGCGTGAAGGAGGTGTAGGTGGCGTGAACAGGTATAAGGAACTTGAAGGATTCACCAACTCGGATATAGTTGTTGAAACAACCAAAAAGCTCGACAGACTCAGAAAACAGATCTATATGCAGTCAAAATCTTTCGATGAGCTGATCTCTCTCTCGGAAAGGAAAGAAGATATGCTGGGAGCAATACCTGCAATTCTTCCCATAAGCAATAAGGATCTTACACGGACTGCTTCAGGATTCGGTAACAGGGTGCACCCGATATATAAGATAATTAAATTCCATGCCGGAATGGATTTCACTGCCCCCACAGGTACTGAAATATATGCGACCGGAAACGGTGTGATAGAAACAGTCAACTCATCAAAAAGAGGCCTTGGAAATCATATAATAATAAATCATGGTTACGGCTATTCTACCATCTATGCTCACCTCGACAGTTTCAATGTACGCTCCGGCCAGAAGGTCGAAAGGGGAGATGTGATCGGTTATGTAGGTAATACCGGCCTGTCAATTGCCCCCCATCTTCATTATGAAATAAAACTCAACGGAGTGAATGTTGATCCGGTTAACTACTATTTCAACGATCTTTCCGCTGATGAATATGAACGAATGATAGAAATAGCCTCTAAAACCGGCCAGTCCTTTGATTAATCCATATTCAAATTCTTCCCTGAAGCGCTACCTCCGGTTTATTGCAGTTTATACTTTTTTGATAACCTGCTTTTGTTTTAATGCCTTCTCCCAGGTCCACGATTATATGCACGTGCCTGTCAGACATCCTTCTTTTTCAATGTTCCTTGAGGAAAAGAAAATAACTATCACAGGTGTTGGTGATATAATGTTCGGGACTGCTTATCCCTCAAAAAGACTTCTTCCACGACATGATAATCCGTTAATCCTTCTGGGAGCTCTTGCCGATACTCTTGCCGCATCAGATATTACTTTCGGGAACCTCGAGGGATCTTTTCTAAATGAGGGTGAGCCGTCGAAAAGATGCAGGGATACGACAATCTGCTATGTGTTCAGGATGCCTGAAAAGTATGCCGGAGCACTTTCTGTGGCCGGATTCGATATCATGAGCATTGCCAACAACCATTTCGGGGATTTCGGTTATCCTGCACGGAAAAGAACAATGCAGCTGCTCGACTCCCTCAATATTGATTATGCCGGACTGATCGAGAAACCTTACTCAATATTCACAAGGGGATCGTTGGTTTACGGATTCTGCGCCTTCGCTCCGAATGCCGGCACTGTAAGTATTGTAAATATTCCTGAAGCCGAATCCATCGTAAAATTCCTTGCAGATACCTGCGATATAGTCATAGTTTCTTTCCATGGAGGGGCAGAAGGTGCTGAGTACCAGAATGTAACCCGCAAGGAAGAACTGTCATTCGGCGAAAGCCGGGGTAACGTATATAACTTTTCACACAGGATGATTGACGCCGGAGCCGATGTTGTATTCGGTCACGGCCCCCATGTAACCAGGGCAATAGAAGTGTATAAAAATCGGTTTATAGCTTACAGCCTCGGGAACTTCTGTACATACGGGAAATTTAACCTGTCGGGACCAAACGGGATTGCTCCGGTAATTAAGCTTAATGTTGATACCCGCGGTAAATTCATGTCCGGTACGATAATTCCCGTTTGCCAGATTTATTTCGGAGGTGTAAAGGTCGATCCCGATAAAAGGGTGATAAGAAAAATAAGGGAGCTCACAGAACAGGATTTCCCTGAATCAGTAATCGATATTTCTGAAAATGGTGAAATTACATATAAATAACAAAGATGCCATATAAGGAGAAAAGTATTGAGAAGCTCTATTATTCAATAGGCGAAGTATCTGAAATGCTTAATGTGCCGGTATCTACCGTCAGGTTCTGGGAAAATGAATTCGATGTCCTTAAACCAATGAAGAACAAAAAGGGTAACAGGATGTTCACCCCGGATGATATAAAAAACCTTAAGATCATCCACCGGCTCCTGAAAGAGGAAGGAATGACCATGCAGGGTGCAAAGAAAAAACTGACCGGACGGTGGGAGGAGACTGAATATAAATATGAGATCACAAATTCCCTTCAGAAAATAAAGGAGCTGCTGATCGATCTGAGAGATAATATTTAATAACACCTCTGTGTCTCTCTGGGTATCCTCTGTGGACCTCAGTGTAAGTTCTTGAAATTATTCTTATTACACAAGTTGTCCCGCTTTAAACGGGAGAGTTACACAGAGGGTTCACAGAGATACACAGAGGATTCACAGAGTTACACAGAGAAGAAAGAGATATGAAATTAAGGGGACTTACCGATTTTCTGGATTATGCTATTCCCTTATCATTCCAGGAGAATTATGATAATTCGGGTATTCAGTACGGGGATCCGGATATGGAGATCAGTTCCGGCCTGCTTACCCTGGATGTGACTGAAGAGGTGATCAGTGAAGCAACCTGTACAGGGTGTGACATTATTATTTCCCATCACCCGGTGATCTTTAAACCCCTTGCCGGGCTGACCGGAAAAACAGCTTCCGAACGGATCATCCTCAGGGCGGTAAAGCAGGATATTGCAATTTATTCAGCACATACAAATCTTGATGTGATCGGGAACGGTGTCAGCCGTAAAATGGCTGAAAAGATCGGTCTTAAAGATATTGAAGTGCTGGTCCCTCTGAAAAACAGACTTCTTAAACTTGTGACATTCGTTCCCGAAGATCATCTGGATAAGGTAAGGCAGGCCGTTTTCGGGGCAGGAGCCGGTGTGACAGGTAATTATGATAACTGTGGATTTACAACCGGAGGTACAGGCAGCTTCAGAGGCAATGAGAGTTCCAGTCCCTTTGTTGGGGAAAAGGGTAAAATACATTTTGAAAAGGAAACAAGGTTTGAAACGATTTTGTACTCTCATCTTAAGTCAAAGGTTATCAGGGCCCTGCTTGAATCCCATCCCTATGAAGAGGTAGCTTATGATATCTATCCCCTCGAAAATCAGAATTCCGGGGCCGGTATGGGCTGTGTCGGAGTACCTGATCAGCCTCTGAAAGAAAAGGAATTTCTTGAACTCGTCTCATCTGTTTTCGGTTGCAGGGGAATAAAACATTCCGTTCTGACCGGGCGTATGATAAGAAAAGTGGCTCTCTGCGGAGGCTCCGGCGGATCACTTACTGATGATGCAATAGCCCGGGGAGCCGACTCTTTCATTACTGCCGATATTAAATACCATACATTTCTCGATTCAGGAAAGAAGATACTTCTGGCAGATACAGGCCATTATGAGAGTGAAAAATTTTCTGTGGAGATATTGTACGATCTTATTATCAAAAAATTCCCTAAATTTGCACTCCGGTTTTCAGAGATAAATACGAATCCGATAAATTACTTATTATAATATGGAAAAAGCAAAGACACATGAAACAGAGGTTTCCGTGGAGGAGAGATTACGTGCTTTATACAGCCTTCAGCTGGTTGATTCAGAGATAGATAAGATTAAGACTCTCAGGGGTGAACTGCCTCTCGAAGTACAGGACCTTGAGGATGAAATAGCCGGTCTGGAGACCAGGCTGGGCAACCTGAGAGAAGAGGTTGTTAACCTCGATAAAGCGGTGAGCAAAAAGAATAACGAGATCAGCGATGCCGAAACTCTGATAAAAAAATATGAGGAGCAGCAAAAAAATGTCAGGAATAACCGTGAGTTCGATTCGCTGTCGAAGGAAATTGAATTTCAGAACCTCGAAATAGAACTTTTTAATAAAAAGATAAGGGAGTTCAATGCCCAGATCGAAGAAAAGAAAATGGCTATCGCTGATTCCGAGGCTATCCTGGCAGAACGGAAAACAGATCTTGAAAATAAGAGGACTGAACTTGATGAGATAATCTCGGATACTCAGAAGGAGGAGGAGGGTCTTTTTAAAAAGCTCTCTGAAGTACAGGAAGTGATCGAGGAAAGGTTGCTTACAGCTTACAGACGTATACGTTCAAATGCAAGGAACGGGCTTGCTGTAGTACCGGTTCAGCGTGATGCATGCGGAGGGTGTTTCAACCAGATACCTCCCCAGAGGCAGCTCGACATCAAATCGAGAAAGAAAATTATAGTCTGCGAGTATTGCGGCCGAATACTTGTTGACGATGAGATAATAAAGGAAGGTAAAATATAATACTTCAATCATTTTATTGAGACCGCTGCAGAAAATCCTGTGGCGGTTTTTTATTGTACCAATCCTGCGATCAACGTATTAAAAAACGTATTATAAAACGTATTATAATACGTATTATAAAACGTATTATAATACGTTGATGCTGTTTGTAGTTAATTCACTAAATTTACATTAATAAATTCAAGGTGAGATGAACGATGAGAATTTCAGAAAAAGCATTACTGAAGGCATACCTTCCGAATTGCCCCCTTACAAAGAATATGACAGCAGCACAAATCACGCACCCGGGAGAAAAGATATCCTTTCTCCGGAAGAGAAAAAACTTGCTGTCAGGAACGCCCTGAGATACTTTCCAGAAAAATTCCATTCAGTTCTGGCACGGGAATTTGCAGGCGAATTGCTTCAATACGGAAGGATCTATATGTACAGGTTCCGTCCCGATTATGAGATGAAGGCGCGGCCTGTCTGCGAAATTCCGCACCGGTCGCAGGGAGCTGCCTCGATTATGATGATGATAATGAACAATCTCGATCCTGCTGTTGCCCAGCATCCTCATGAGCTTATAACATACGGAGGCAACGGAGCTGTATTTCAAAACTGGGCCCAGTATCTGCTGACTATGAAATATCTTTCGGAGCTCACTGATGAACAGACACTTGTGATGTATTCGGGTCATCCGCTTGGATTATTTCCTTCGCACACCGATGCACCAAGGGTAGTTGTAACAAACGGAATGGTGATCCCGAATTATTCATCGCACGATCACTGGGAGAGGTTCAATGCTCTGGGTGTTTCCCAGTATGGTCAGATGACCGCAGGTTCGTACATGTATATAGGTCCGCAGGGAATCGTTCACGGCACTACAATCACAATTCTGAACGCAGCCAGGAAGATAAGCAGGAGCGGAGAAGATCTGAACGGGAAACTGTTTGTATCCTCGGGACTGGGAGGAATGTCGGGGGCCCAGCCAAAGGCAGCATCAATTGCCGGGATCATTTCAGTGATCGCTGAAATAAATCCAAGGGCCATCGCAAAGCGCCATGAACAGGGATGGGTTGATGAGGTAATTAGCGGCATTGACGAACTTGTTAACAGGATTAATGATCTGAAGAATCGCGGAAGGGTGGTATCAGTCGGATATCAGGGTAATATAGTCGATGTATGGGAAAGGTTTGCAGAGGAGGGTATTTTTGTGGATATAGGGTCGGACCAGACCTCGTTGCATAATCCCCTGGCTGGCGGATATTATCCTGCCGGGCTTACTTTTGAAGAATCTAACAGGATGATGGTTTCCGATCCTGAAGAATTCAGGCATCAGGTACAAAAATCTCTGATAAGGCAGGTCAGTGCGATCAACAGGCATACCGCAAGGGGCACTTATTTTTTCGATTACGGAAATGCCTTCCTCCTTGAAGCATCACGTGCAGGTGCTGAAATTACAAATCCCGATGGAACTTTCAGGTACCCTTCATATGTCCAGGATATTATGGGGCCGCTATATTTCGATTTCGGATTCGGTCCATTCCGGTGGGTGTGCTGTTCAAACGATCCCCGCGATTTGCAGATTACAGATTCGATAGCTGTAGATATCCTTAGCGGCCTTTTGAAGGATTCACCCGGAGAGATAAGACAACAGATGGCCGACAATATCCGCTGGATAGCGGAAGCAGGAAAGAACAGGCTGGTTATCGGTTCTCAGGCAAGGATACTTTATGCTGATGCTGCCGGAAGGATAGCCCTGGCTGATGCTTTCAACAATGCTGTCGGCAGCGGAAAATTATCAGCCCCGGTTGTTATAGGAAGGGATCATCATGATGTTTCAGGTACCGATTCACCATTCAGGGAAACATCGGATATATATGATGGTTCGAGGTTCACAGCCGATATGGCTGTACAGAATGTGATCGGTGATGCCTTCCGTGGAGCAACATGGATATCAATCCATAATGGAGGAGGGGTAGGATGGGGTGAAGTGATAAACGGCGGATTCGGGATGTTGCTGGATGGCACCGCGGATACATCCCGGAAGCTGAAGATGATGCTTCACTGGGATGTCAACAATGGTATTGCACGGAGAACCTGGGCCAGGAACAAAGGGGCATTGTTTACTCTTAAAAGAGAATTGGAACGAACTCCTGGGCTTAAGGTTACAATTCCGTATATTGCTGATGACAGCATAATTGATCAGGCATTCAGTTAATAGAAAATCTTGATTTGGATGAGACTTTTATTAGTTACACAGAGGTTTCAAAGAGTTACACAGAGTTTCATAATCCTGACCTCTGTGCCCAATAGCTGTCAAATTAAAGTAGTTTTCTAAACAAAAGTTTCCCCTCCTTTGAAAGGAGGGGAAACTTATTTGACTATAATTCAGATAATTACAGTAGTTTTAGTTATTTATACATTTCTTACATTGACGACTATGCTCCGTGGCCCTCAGTGTATACTCTGTGTCTCTCTCCCGCTTAAAGTGGGACAAGTTGTGTAAGTTCTTAAATATTTTCCAGTAAGACAGAAGCCATGGCCACTATACCTTCCTCGCGGCCGGTAAATCCCATTTTCTCTGTAGTTGTGGCTTTGACTGATACGGCATCGATATCAATACCGAGGATCGATGAGATAGCTGATCTCATTTCATTAATGTAAGGGGCTATTTTTGGTTTCTCAAGACAGACAGTACTGTCGACATTAACAACAGAAAATCCTTTTTCCCTAATTTTTTCCGATGTCCTTTTCAGGAGGATTTTGCTGTCGATATTTTTATATTCAGGGCTTGTATCGGGGAAGTGATGTCCTATATCTCCGAGAGTTGCCGCGCCGAGCATTGCATCGCAGATTGCATGCAGTAGCACATCGCCGTCGGAATGAGCCACGCAGCCTTTACCCGAAGGGATCAGGATGCCTCCGAGCCATAATTTCAAACCTGTTTCCAGCCGGTGGATGTCAATGCCCTGGCCAATTCTCAGGTTCATAATGTTGTTGTGCCTGTTTTTCTCAGGGAGCTGATATCAAAAGCAAGTGAAAAGCGTAATGTTCTTGCCAGAGGGTGATTCTGAACAGTCGGCATCAGGTAAGAAAAATCGACCGTGAATCCGCTCAGTTTGAAGCCTGCTCCTGCAGTAAAGTATTTACGGTTACCCTTGGTCTCGTTCTCATGGAAATATCCTGCTCTGAGTGCAAATTGGTTATTATACAGGTATTCTGCACCAAATGATAAAGTAAATTCACGCAGTTCTTCCTTGAAGCCCTCAGGTGCGTCATAGAACGACTGGAAGATTGCAAGAGGTACCGAAACGTTCGGATCTTTTCCTGCAATTATGCTGTCGGGGGTGCTTATATCATAATATGGTGGTGTCGGGACAAGCAGTTTGTTTACATCAGCTGTAAGAGTGATCTTATTATAAAGGTCGAGGTTTACTGTTAATGCAGTTCCGAGCCTCATGTTCATCGGTATGAAATCTGAAGTCTGGGCATCGGAATAGCTCATTTTTGAGCCGATATTTGAAAAATTCAGACCGAAGGCCAGTTCGCTGTCCTTTGTAAAAAGTGTTATATCATTATGATGATACAGAGAAATGTCGGCGGCTACCGATATTCCTGGTTTTGTTGCCACTCCGCCGGAATATGAACCTCCGGTGAGGTTTGAATAGATCATCCTGAAAGCGATCCCTCCCGAAAGGTTATCGGTGAACAATCGTGAATATCCGACATCGAATGACCATTCATTGGGAGTGAATGTTCTTTCGAGGTTGCCGTAGATATCTGTAAAGTCAACATCTCCAAGCGAGGAATATAACAGGCTTCCGCTGAGGACCTGTTTCTCGTCGATCCTGTAATATCCCGAAAGGTATGCGATATTAATATCCGGTACCAGGTTTCTCAGCCACGGCGAATATGATATTCCAACGCCTGCTCTGCCGTCGATAAATGCAAGTTTTGCAGGGTTCCAGTGCATGCTGTAAACATCGGGAGATGTTGCAACCCCTGCATCACCCATTGCACCGGCCCGCGAGTCGGGTGCAATTGTGAGGAAGGGTACAACAGTCTGGATGGCATTAAGCTCACCACTGCTCTCCTGTCCAAAAGTATTACCACCGCCAGCCAGGGCAACCGAAATAAGGATCACTGTAATTAGTCTGTTTTTCATTTCGATACGTCTCATTCAAGAAAGTGTAAATATAAAACTAATTTTATTGCGAGATATTATCTCATTGTTATAAAATGATTATTCTGCCTGTTCCTTTAGCCTCCTCACCATCGCGGGTACTGACTCTGAGAGAGTAAATATATATGCCTTTTCCAGCTCTTCTGCCCCCGTCTGTCCTGCCATCCCATGTGAGAGGCGGCAGCTGGTAACCAGTTGTAAATGTTTCCTCCTTTATTACCCTGATTACCCTTCCGCTCATATCCAGAATCGTGAGGATTATCTCAATCTCTTCATCAGGTCTGTTATGGCCCGCGCTTATCCTCGTTTCACTGACGACGGGATTGGGATAACTGATCAGATCCTTCAGGATAAATTCACCCTCAGGTTCAACAATGAACTTTATTGTCTGCTGTGATGAATTATTGAAATTATCCCAGGCCTTAAGCGTCAGTGTATGATCACCCTGAGGAATATCTGAAAGATCGTAGGCTACTTTCCCGCTTATATAGCTGTTCTGGTCATTTATGAAGTAATTATTGAGGATGACCGATGATTTGGGATCATTGTCAATATATGCTATCAGGTCATGACCGATACCGGCGCCGGTTGTGTTTATACCTCCTTCATCTTTTATTAATGCAAGTATCCTGGGATTCGCATCGGTTATACCACCGTTCCGGAAAAGAGTATCATTCATGAACAGTTTTATCTCAGGGCCTTTTTTATCTGTTCCGGTAACGCTTGCAAATCCGCCGACAACAATTTCCGTATAATAACCAGTCATATCCTTATCGGCGCTGCTGGCATAATAGCTGATTCTTCCCTGACCGAATGAGTAGTCTATATCTCTGGGGACAATAAATGTAAACCTGAACTTACCATTTGCAGCGCTTGTTTTTCCGCTGAATAGGATATTGTTCGTCAGATCAAAGGTCATCGACAATCCGCCGTCGTTTGCCAGGGTTTTTACAGATGATGCCTTATCGAAAACGACCGGAAGTATTGTTCCGTTGAAGTTGTTCATAATGGTTCCGTTCCGGTCTTCTATATGTCCCGAGATTGTCACTGTGGACAATGCTTTAAGGCTGTCGGTTTTGGCATTGACCGAGACATGATTCACGGAATCGGTAACTACCCTTCCGTGCCATGGCCAGGCAAGTCTGACGGCAGGATCGCCCAGGAGGGAGAAATTTCTCTTATTCGGACCGTTACCCGAGTTGTTCTTGGCTATCCTTATAATATCACCGAACGACCTTGGATTTCCCGATTCATCTGTATCGAATGTCGCATCATAGATATTCCTGTTCAGATAATAATTTGGTGCAGAATATACCACACGGGTAGTGGACATAAGGGCTATTCCGCCTCCGTTCTCATTCAGAAGCACCATCTCGCCCGCCGATGTCCTGGAGGTCATTGTCCTTGTGACTATATTCATATCTATATCATCGAACCTGCTGAATTCACATGTTGCCGTAATGAAAAGAGGTAGCCTGGTCCCGTTTTTCCATGTATTGATATCCTCGGTCTTTACAACTCTTTCGTGTGCAAGACCATTCTCATTCCCGTGACCCACATAGTTGAAAATCAGACATCCCGAATTTATACGGTTATTGACTGCGATTGTTACATCGGGGTATGTCTGGCCGTTGACGGATGTTTCCTGCCTGAATGCATCGAGGTAAATTTTATCGATATTGTATTCCGGGACACTGTCGCGGAGGAGTAAGGAAAGTCCTTCGGCATCCGCCATATGGGCATTCCCGTCCTCATCATCGGCAAGGATACAGATAGTATTCTTCCATTCGCCCGTATTTGCAGGAGCCATATAAGAGGCGATCTTTCTTACAATTGTTCCCGCCTGTGCGGTGTCAGATACGGGAAGGCGACCAATACCAAGATCTTCCGTACCTTCAGCTTCTCCTTCACCATCCTCGAGCAAGCCATAGAAATCGTCGGAAGTGAAGGATGAAACTATAATATTTGAATTCTGCGACTGCCAGGTTGGAATAAAATTGGGATTGGAGGGAGGCAGTGTCTTGTTCTCAAATGACCCGTCGCCGAAAAGAAGAAGATATTTAAGGGTCGTTTCCGTACCTTTTTGTTTAAAGTATTTCATCCTGAGGAAATTCCTTATGGCTGCCACATCGGGTATCCCTCCCGAAAATTCATTGTATATCTGACCCGGGGTTACTATCTGTGATATCAATCCGCTATTCATAAGGTGAAGGGAGGCAAGCTGTTCAGCATATTTCAGGAATAACGGATGTGTGACTATCACCATTTCAGCCGGGGGTGATCCGTGAAGATCCTGGTTAGGCACTGTCCCTGATCTGAACAGGGGCTGGATTGCGTTTGATAAGCTGAAAACAACATAATTCCTGAGCGAATCGGTACGGGCGGTAAAGATTATGTCTTCTCCGTTTCTTGTATAATTTATGTTTTCAGGATTCATGGGATCCGTCACATCCCAGACCAGGGGATCTTCTCCGGGGCTCTTTATTGTGAATCCGGTAATTCTTCCCGGTCCTGCACTGCGGTAATCAGCAATAAATGCAGTGTTCCCGCTGTACGAACTTCGCTTCCTGGCGTGCAGCTTTACATAATCGAGCCATCCTTTGACACCGGCATCCGTTTTGTCCTTGAAACCTGTCATGTAAACAGGTGATGATGAAAGCGGAACAGATGACCCTGCCGAATCAGTTATCTGAGCATAGGTGCCGGTATAATTATACATATTGACATCCTGGACTCTTATTGTCTTCAGGAGAGTGGATGACTCGGAAAAATGAAAATCAGAAACCGAAGGAGCCCTGGCAAGCATCCTTACTCTGTACTTTACCGGTTCTCCGGGTATAAGGTCAGTAAATCCCGGGTTTATCTGTATATCTGCTATCGGAGAAACGGGCTGGTACCATTCCCTTCCCGATTTAATTATATTTTCACTTTCGACTTCATGAATATACAATACATCCGATCCGGATGACTGGTAATCAGGAGGCCCTGAGGGAATGACAGCATCAGTTATTCTTTTTGAAGGAACTGTCCCGGAGGTTATGAAATAATATGCAGTGTCGGAATAATTATGCCTCATGAAATCATATTCACCTGAATTTATATTGAATTTCCACCTGCCTGTGCCCTGGCCAAAGAACAGAAGGTAATCGCCTTCATTGAATATGCCATCCTGTCCGGTTACAAGTAAGACAGATACTTCCGTAAGATCATCCGGGGAAGGATCACTTGTGTAGTATGATAACTGTCCGGAATTGTTGGCGAAGATCCTTGGGAGGGCCGGATTATTTGCTCCCGCCTGCCTGAGCCGGGAATAGTCAATACGGTATATTCCGTCCTTCAGTACGGCTACTTTAAACCATTGTCCGGCTGAGAGTACCGATGACGAAGAATAACTATCTTTGGCCGGCTGGCACAACAGAATGCCGGGTATAAAAATGAATATAAGTGATATTTTGTGTAACAATCTGAACATCATTACGTACAAAGACAGAAATTTGACAATGTTCTTTGACTTGTTTTTTTGTTTTTGTAGCCAGGCAAAATTAAAATAATAACGCATTTATAACGTTGATATTGCAGCACGCAAAAATATGATAAATCATCTAAGAGGGATCATCTTTCTGATTTTTATCATTCCCGGGACAATAGCCGGTCAGTATCCGGATTCCGGTCCTGATTATCAGAATATATTTCTGAATAATCCGGGCCTTACGGGGAGCGAAGGTGCTGCAGGAATACGTCTGTCATACCTTAATTATTATCCCGGTTACGGTTATAATCTTTTCTCGGGGGTACTGACCTGCGACGGTTACATTCCTTCACTTCATGGAGGGGCAGGTTTTTTTCTCTCAAATGATTATATGGGAGGTATAATAAATGACCTTCATGGCGGATTTTCGTATGCGTATCATTTTCAGGCGGGGCGCGGGCTGTATATAAGCGCCGGTCTTTCGGCATCACTTTATCACAGGGGATATAACTTCAGTGGTTCGGTGCTGCCTGACCAGATAGATCCCGCAGGAAGTATTAAATTTCCACCGGGTGAAGCACTTACATCGGAAGGGAAAAATGTTCTGGATCTGGCTACAGGTTTCCTGTTTATGGCAGGCAGGTTTTTCTGGGGAATATCTGTCAGTCATCTTACCCAGCCGGGGCTGGATGATGGTGAAAATACCGGAGGAAGGCTCGGAAGGATGATACTCTTTCACGGAGCGGGTGAATTTGATATTGATACTGAAAAGAATCTCAAGCTAAGACCTGTGGGAAATTGTGAACTGAAGAAGGGGTATTTCTCAGCCGGGGCAGGTGCAGTTTTTGAAAGTAAGTTTTTATCGGTCAGCGGACTTATTTTCGGTGATAAAGAAAAGAACATCGACCTTCAGGCTGGCTTTTCACTCGATACAGGAAACCTTGAGATCTTCTACAAATACCGTTTTAATCTTGCATCGGGGAGTAACATTTTACCATTCTCTCTGTTGCATCAGACGGGGATCGCACTAAGTTTAAACAATGTTGAAAAAAGGAAGATCTCAAGAACAATAAATTACCCTGATTTGTAGTTATCTTTGAAATTTAAATAATTTTTGGAAAATTATTATCTTTGTAAACTGATAAAAGTCAAAAAACCAAAGTAGTATGTGCAAAATGAAAGTCTTGCCAGTCGTATTAACCGCTGGATTAATACTCATTTCATGTAGGGGCGGTAAAGACGCCGGGGTATCTTCCACTACAGGCTGGGAATATAACAATCCTGATAATGGAGGTTTTGAAGTTGTAATGGGAGCCGAGCAGAAAACCGGACCCGGTCTGGTCCTGATAGAAGGAGGCCGGTTCACGATGGGGCAGGTTCAGCAGGATGTGATGTATGACTGGAATAATAAACCGAGGACAGTCACTGTATCATCATTTTATATGGATGAGACTGAAGTCAGGAACGTCGATTACAGGGAATATCTCTACTGGCTGAGACGTGTATATGTTGACTATCCGGAGGTTTACAGAAGGGCTCTTCCCGATACACTTGTATGGAGAAGTCCCATGGGATTCAATGATCCGTATGTCCAGTATTATTTCCGTCATCCTGCATATAACACCTATCCGGTAGTAGGTGTAAGCTGGCTTCAGGCTAATGACTACTGTCTCTGGAGAAGTGACAGGGTCAATGAACAGCTGCTGATTGATGAAGGTGAACTGAATCCGGATCCGGAGCAGAAGAACCAGAATAACTTCAATACTGAAGCTTATCTTGTAGGTCAGTATGAAGGTGTGGTCAATAAGCTCAGGGAGAGTCTTAATCCGAACCAGACTGAAAGGAGAACTACCTTTGAAGACGGGTTACTTCTTCCCAACTATCGTCTGCCCACTGAAGCCGAATGGGAATTTGCAGCATATGCTCTCAGGGGCAATACTTATGAGGAAAGGATATATGAGAGACGTATCTATCCGTGGGACGGACATAATGTGAGAAATTCAGCAAAGCGGACCCGTGGTGAGATGATGGCCAACTTCGTACGTGGAAGAGGTGATATGATGGGTGTTGCAGGAAGCCTTAATGACAATGCCAGCATAACCAGTGATGTAAAATCATACTGGCCCAACGATTACGGATTGTATTGCATGGCAGGTAATGTAAATGAATGGGTACAGGATGTCTATCGTCCTCTTACTTCAGAAGATGTTGACGGATTCAATCCTTTCAGAGGTAATGTTTATACAGATTTGCGCAGGGATGCAAACGGAAGGGTCGTCACAAAAAATAACCTGGGTAAATTATTCATTGATACCGTAAAGGATATTGATGTAGCTGACAGGTATAATTATCAGAAAGGAGACTACAGGAATTACAGGGATGGTGATCTTCAGTCGTCTGTAAGTACTGACTGGAGAGTTGATGATGGCATGCAGGGTTCGACAAGAATGTATTCCCAGAGCGTCGGAACAGATGGTCAGGTCGATTATATTACTCTTATAAATGATAATGCAAGGGTTTTTAAAGGCGGTTCATGGAAGGACAAAGCTTACTGGCTCAATCCTTCAACCAGAAGATTTCTCGACCAGGAGAGCTGCCGCGACGATATTGGATTCAGATGCGCAATGATCAGGGTCGGAAGCCCCGCAGGATTCTGATTTTAAAAAATAAAATTATCTTTAGCCTCATTATGGATTCATAATGAGGTTTTTTTTTAACAGAAAATGACAGAACAACTTTACCGGGTTTTCAGGGAATCAAAAGGTTTATCAACCGATTCAAGGACAGTAACAGGAGGTCAGATGTTCTTTGCCCTCTGGGGTGATAATTTCAACGGCAATAAATTTGCTGAAGCGGCTCTGGCAAAAGGAGCATCGTGCGCAGTCATAGACGATCCTTCTTTCGAGACTGAAGGAACGATACTCGTTGATGACACTCTTATGGAATTGCAGAAACTTGCAAATCATCACAGGAAGGAGCTTAACTGCCCTGTATTAGGGATCACCGGTTCCAACGGCAAGACTACGACAAAAGAGCTGATCGCGGCCGTTCTGTCAAAAAAATTCAGGATTCATTATACGAGGAAGAACTTCAATAACCAGATAGGTGTTCCTCTTACAATCCTTTCAGCACCTGAAGGAACAGAACTGATGGTGATCGAAATGGGAGCAAACCACGTGGGTGAGATCCGTACCCTTTGCCTTATCGCCCGTCCCGATTACGGAATTATTACAAATATTGGCACTGCACATATTGAAGGCTTCGGATCATTCGAAGGTGTTGTGAAAGCAAAAACTGAAATGTACGAGCACCTCCGCAAGGTTAACGGAATTGCTTTTTACAACGACAAAGACAGACTTATCAGCGAAAAGATATTCAGGATGGTCAACAAGGCCGTCCCGATCTCAAATCCTACGGGAACAGAACTTAAAGTCGTTGCTGAAATATCGGATTTGAACCTGTCCTTGTCCGTAAAATATCTTCAAAACAAACTAAAGATCAGAACAAATCTTTTCGGAAGCTATAATCTTGATAATATCAGGGCTGCAATAGCAATCGGCTTATTTTTCGGAGTCGGCATAGAAGATATTGCCGATGCAATTGAGAATTACATACCCGGAGACAACCGTTCGCAGGTACGGGTAACAGAGAATAATACTCTTATCTGTGATTCATATAATGCAAACCCTGTGAGTATGAAGATGGCGATTGAATCGTTTGCAGCGATCGCTGCGGATAAGAAATTATGCATTCTTGGAGATATGCTGGAACTGGGCGACAGAAGTGAGGAAGAGCATAAAAAGATACATAAAGTACTTACCGATCATAATCTTCAGAATGTAATGCTGACGGGACCTGTTTTCAGGAAGGTTTCGGCAGGTTTCAGGTTCAAGACATTCTCAAATGTAACCCGGCTTAAGGAATTCCTTAAACTCAAACCGGTGAAAGGTTATCATATCCTTATAAAAGGGTCGAGAGGAATGGCTCTTGAGGAGATCTATGAATTGCTGTAGATCTACCTGATTATTTACTGCCTGTAAATTCAATATCGATCTGCAACACTTCAGGCCTGCTCCTGGTCCTTACACGGGGTCCCCATAATCCATAGCCTGATGAAACAATTATGTGGGTATTTCCTTTTTTCCTGTACCCGTAACCTACTTCAAAAATTTTATTTATAATATAATTGAGAGGCCACAGCTGGCCATTGTGAGTATGTCCCGACAGCTGAAGGTCGACGCCGTATTTTTCCGATTCCCCCAGTTCCATTGGTTGATGATCGAGCAGGATAAGCGGCCGGGAATGATCGATATCCCTGACCAGTTCCTCAATCGTCTTCCTTGGTTTGCCTGAATATCTGAAGGCATCCCTGTCAATCCTTCCTATGACCTGTATCCCTCCGGGAAGGACAATTATCTCGTCCATAAGGACCCTGATGCCCTTGCTTTCAATATACGGTATGGTTCTCTGAGCGCCTCCAATGAATTCGTGATTACCTGTAATTGCATAAAGACCGTCTTTTGTATGGGGACCGGTAAAATACTGAAGAAGGTCGCCTCTTAGTACCGGACCAAGTTCTCCATCAATAATATCACCCAGGAGAAAAACAGCATCGGGTTTCATATCTTCGAGCATCCGCGACAGCTTTTTGATACTCCTCTTCCGGATAATGCTTCCGAGATGAATATCTGAAACTGCTGCTATTCTGAGACTTCCGGCATTATCCGTCTGCTTGTCTATCCTGATATCGTATTTCCGGACTACCGGGATGACTGCATTTATGAATCCTCCCGTAATGAGCAGTGCAGAAAGGGATACAGTTATTATGAATGCCCATTTCCTGTAAACAGGTATGTTTTCCGGCCCGGCTTGCCCGGCTATTCTCAAAACAATGATAATGACATCAGACAACAGGAAGAAAATGAAGCCGTAAACAAGGAAGGCCAGCCAGAAACCGCCCGCAATATTAAGGATATCCGAGAAGACTGTGGAGTGTCGTGATTCAAGTATTTTAGCAATTATAAAAATTGAAGCCAGAGCTGCAAAAATAATTGAATAAAGAAGCCTGTTACCGCGAGGAAGTATATTATAACCTTTCAGAAATATATACAGGTTTCCGATGAAATATACTGTAAATACGACTAAGAAGAATATTATGTACTGGGACGTTTTCATTATGATCAGGAATATGTAATTATGCTGTTAAAAGTTTTTCTGTTCCTGATATAAAACTCAAAAACGACGCACTTGTTCAAAAGCAATCCTTCAGGTTCTTTGTTTCCCAGGGCTTTTACGATGCTCCTTTTTTTTCTGAGCCGGTCAATACTCCTGTAATAATCAATATGAGACTTAAGTACGGACCATGAACTGCTGAATTGTCCTTTTACAAGAAAGAAGATTGCGGCTATACCGTCGAGGAATTTCCTTTTAAGAAGGGTCCGTTTAAGATCCCTGTCAGGCAGGTTTTTATAAATCAGGAAGAGGCTGTTCCTGAAATTCAGATAAGTTTTGAATGGAGAATTATAAGGAAGTGCACCTCCGCCGACATGATATACCTTCGATCCGGGAACAAAAGTTACCCTGTATCCGGCTTTATGAAAGCGCCAGCAGAGATCTATCTCTTCCATATGAGCAAAAAAATCGGGATCAAATCCCCCGCATTTCTTCCATGCTTCGGAGCGCACCGCCATGCAGGCTCCCGTTGACCAGAAAATATCAGACCCGGAATCGAACTGTCCGGTATCTTTCTCAACTTCGGAAAGTATCCTTCCGCGGCAAAGAGGATATCCGAACTTATCGAGAAAACCTCCTGCGGCACCCGCATATTCAAAATGGTCCTTTTTGTGCCAGGAAAGGATCTTCGGCTGGCAGGATGCTACATCGGGGCTGTTGTCAAGGAAACTGACAAGAGGCTTCAGCCATCCCGGGGTAACCTCAATATCTGAATTAAGAAGAACGTAATAGAGGGCATCGATCTGTCCGAGGGCAAGATTATAACCTTCAGCAAATCCGTGATTTTTTCCGAGAGGGATAAGTTTTATTTCCTTATGATTTGAGGCAATCCACCCGGGTGATCCGTCAGTCGATCCGTTATCAGCCACAAAGATCTCAGTGTCGGAATCTGCAGTATGTCTGATGACATCAGGAAGGAACATCTTCAGGAATTTCAAACTGTTCCAGTTCAATATTACTACAGCAGTCTTAACCATTTGGTTCCTCCCGTTTATATTTCCATCTTCGGTGAGACCACAACCAGTATTCGGGCTTTTCGCGTATTACCTCTTCAAGCCTTTTTACATGAGTCCGTGTAATCAGATATTCCGGCTGTCCGGCTGAATGCTCAAATAACAGCTCGGGTGTCATTGTATAATACCCTCTGCGGACCTTCTGAACATTAATAAAGACAACTGCCATATCATATTTTGAAGCGATCTTTTCAGTACCAAGGAATACCGGTGTATCCTGGTTCAGAAATTCTGTTCTGTACCTTATCTCAGCTCTGGCAGGAGTCTGATCTGAAATGAACCCGTACATGGCCAGCGTCTTCTCTTTCCGGTTCCTGATGATCTCCCTCACTACCATTGACATAGGGACCGGATCACAGTTGTTCCTTATCCTCAGGGAAAGCATAAACCTGTCAAAATGTTTGTTATTAAGCGGTTTATATATAGGAACATTCCGTAGTTCAGTATATCGCGACATTATACTTGTCCATTCCCAGTTCCCGTAATGTCCCAGAACGGCAACAACATCGCGGCCCTCATTGTACAACCTGTCCGGAAGCGCTTTATTGTTAATTGTCATACGCCGCATTAACTGCTTATCGCTCATGTGGGTAAGCTTCAGTATTTCAACCGCAAGGTCGCAGAAATGACGGTAAAAACTCCGTTGTATTATTGCACGTTCCTTTTCATTTTTCCCGGGGAAAGCGTTCCTGAGGTTTTCGGCAACTACCTTTCGACGGTAGCCGGGGAAATAGCAGACCAGGGGGAAAAGAAGGTCTGAGAACAGATAAAGGACCCTGAGGGGTAATAGTGTTATTACCCAGACTATGCTGTAGAATATATAGAATCCCAGGGTAGCCATTCTGTCAGATTATTATTTAAAACCAGCTATCTGCGCATAAATTTACTCACAATTTCAAGAAATTCGGGATAAAGGAGCTTATTGGCGGCAATAACCTCATCTCCTGAAAGGTTTTTATGATTTCCGGAGAAATCACTTACAAAACCGCCGGCTTCCCTGACAATTATAGTTGCAGCTGCAATGTCCCAGGGATGGAGGCCGTATTCGTAGAATGTCTCGAAGCGGCCGCAGGCAACATAAGCCATGTCGATGGCAGCCGATCCCAGCCTTCTTATTCCGTGGGTGGTCCTGCAGAAATGGCTCAGGCACGCCATGAAATCATCAAGTCTGCCGAAGTCGCTGTAAGGGAAACCTGTTGCAACAAGGCTTTCAGAAAGCTTCCCTGCAGCAGATACATGTATCTGGCTTTCATTTAACCATGCTCCGCCATTCTTCCAGGCAGTAAATATTTCGTCTCCCTTCACTTCATATACAACTCCGGCAACCGGTTCATCGTCTTCAAGCAGACCTATACTTATGGCATAAGGATGAAGACCGTGAACGAAATTTGTTGTACCGTCGAGCGGATCGATCACCCAGCAGTATTTTGCACCTTTTTTGGAGGAGGTGCCTTCTTCAGCCAGGAATCCTGCTTCAGGAAGGATGATCCCGAGCTTTTTTACAAGCATCTCCTCGGAACCTTTATCAACATAACTGACAAGATCATGTAATCCTTTTACCTCGGTCCGGCTGATATCAAATCCTTCAGATTCCCTGAGAATGAATTCACCCGTCTCACGGGCCGCTTTCACTGCTTCACTTACTATGCTTTTGTAATCTGTCATTTTTATTTTAATTCAACGTTCATGTGTCCCGACGGTGATTCATCCGTCAGCTTCACTGTCCTTATCTGTCCTGCCAGATCCCCGTTCCAGGGATATTCGACCCTGATATAATTACCGGTGAATCCGGATATCATTCCGTTATTCCTTACATTCTCAAAGAGGACCGTCGTGATGGCGCCGGTATTTAACTTCCGGAATCCGGAAGCCTTTCGTTGTGACATCGAAATGAGAAGGTGGCTTCTCCTTTCCTTTTCACTGCCAGTTACCTTTTCGGGCAGTGTAGCTGCAATCGTCCCCGGTCTCTCCGAGAAGGGGAAAACATGAAGGTATGAGAGAGGCATATCATCAAGGAAATTGTATGTATCATTAAAATCCTCGCCACTTTCTCCGGGGAAGCCGATAATTACGTCGGCTCCTATACCTGCAAGAGGGATATTCTTTCTGATTATCCCGATCCTTTTTGTAAAAAGCTCTCTTTTATATCTTCTCCTCATCAGGCCGAGGATCTTATCTGATCCGCTTTGCAGCGGGATATGGAAGTGAGGCATTATTTTCGGTTCAGAGGCGCATAATTCCACAAGCTCATCTGTAAGCAGATTGGGCTCGATTGATGATATCCTGTACCTTTCTATACCGTCAACCCTGACCAGTTCCCTGAGAAGTGATATAAAAGATTCTCCGGTTGATTTTCCGAAATCGCCTGTATTTACACCGGTAAGTACAATTTCTTTTACACCGGTTGAGGCGATTGATCCGGCTTCCTCAACGAGTGAACTTATTCCCGGGTTCCTGCTTTTTCCCCTTGCCATGGGGATTGTGCAGTATGTACATTTATAGTCACATCCGTCCTGTACTTTCAGAAAAGATCTCGTTCTGTCGCCGGCGGAGTATGAATGAATGAAATTGTCAGCCGGTGAAAGCTCACACGAGTGTATTTCAGCCTTTCCTTTCTTATCTGCATTTCTGATGTAAGCGGCAATATCGAAACGTTCGTTAATCCCCATTACAAGGTCAACCCCGGGAATGGATGCTATTTCTTCCGGTTTCAGCTGGGCATAGCACCCGGCAACTACAATAAATGCCCCGGGTGAACGGTTGATGAATTTCTTTATTGCCTGACGGCATTTCCTGTCAGCTACATCTGTTACTGAACAGGTATTTATAATGCAGATATCAGCTTTCTGGCTTGCAGGAACCCTTTCGAATTCATCAGCAGGGAATGACCGTGCTATTGTTGATGTCTCGGCGAAATTGAGCTTACACCCGAGTGTATGAAAAGCTATCTTTTTCCTGAATTGAGGGTTCATGTATTTTGCCAGCCGCGGCTTATTTATTCAGGCGGGTAAGATAAACATTCCTGAACTCGATATCCTTACCTTCGCTCTGCAGACATATGTGTCCTTCTTTAATGGTAACTCCCGTAGCTTTGTTCATAAGGACACCGTTCACAAAAACATCTATATTGTCGGATATACATGTAACTTCCATTGTATTCCATTCCCCGGCTGCCTTTTCCGTCGATTCTGCAAGTTTCGCGACAACCCTTACCGATTTGTCGGTCCTTTCGTTCATATCCGATCCTCCCATGGCCACAAAATCACCTGCATTTCCTGCTTTAAGCTGGCACTCAATACATTTCGGCCATATAGTATCGGGTAACTGGGCATGAATGAACACACCGCTGTTTGACAGTTCACCCGGGTAACGCCATTCAAGATGAAGAGTGTAATCCGAATAGGATTCTTTTGTCCTCATGTAACCGAAAGGATTTCCTGTGATATGGATTACATCATTCTGTACAGTGAAAACCTGTGAAGCATCGGCAGAAGGATCTCTGAGGAAAAATGCCCAGTTGTTCAGGTCTTTTCCGTTAAAAAGGACGGTTGATGATTCTTTTGCTGCTTCATTCTTTTTTTCTTTCGACCGGCCGCAGGAGCTGAATGACAAGCCTGAAATAATGGCCAGCAGTAATACTGTTAATCGTACGGGTGTGGTTTTCATGTCTGATTTCTTTAAGGTTTATTAATTATTAAAAGATTTACATCTGTTCATCACAGGAGCTTGCTTGCCAGTTCGGCGAGAAAACTTCGTTCGCCTTTTACAAGGTTGACATGAGCAAATATATCCTGGTCCTTCATTTTGTCCGAGAGGTAGCTCAGCCCGTTTGATGCAGTGTCGAGGTAGGGAGAATCGATCTGCTCAATATCGCCTGTGAAAACCATTTTTGTCCCTTCCCCTGCACGTGTAATTATTGTTTTGATCTCATGAGGTGTAAGGTTCTGTGCTTCATCGACAATGAAGAAAATACTCGACAGGCTCCTTCCCCTTATATATGCAAGAGGAGTGATGACAAGCTTTTCTTCTTTCATCATATCATTTATTCTTATGAATTCAGGGCTCTGATGGCTGAATTTATGTTTGATCACAGTAAGATTATCATAGAGGGGTTGCATGTAAGGATCCATCTTTTCCTTGACATCACCCGGAAGGAATCCAAGATCGCGGTTGGCAAGCGGTACGATAGGTCTGGCCAGGAATATCTGTTTGTACCTCTTATGCTGGGCAAGCGCTGCGGCTAGTGCCAGCAGGGTTTTCCCGGTACCTGCCTTCCCTGTGAGAGAAACAAGTTGTATTTCGGGATTCGACAAAGCTTCAAGTGCAAAGGTCTGCTCGGCATTCCGGGGATCAATACCATAGGTGGTCTGCTTGATGACCCTGTTAAGAAGCTTGCTAACCGGATTATAGTGTGCAAGAGCGCTCGATCCGTTATTCTTCATTATAAAAAACTGATGCCCCTTAAGATCTTTCTCTACACTGAACTCCGAGGCATTTACTCCCTCAGGCTGCTCATAAAGCTTGCTTATAAGAACCTGATCAACACCTTCAAGAACGGTTATCCCTTTATAAAGATCATCAATATTGGCAACCTTGTCGTTCTGATAATCCTGAGCTATGATACCCAGTGACTTGGCTTTCATCCGCAGATTGATATCCTTGGTGATCAGTACAACGGTCTTGTTTTTATTGGCATTACAGACATAATCTGCGATTGCCAGAATGCGATGATCGGCTGTTCTCTCGGGAAAAGACTGACTAACCTTCTCAGAAAAATCCCTTCCGGTCTCAATATGAAGATTTCCAAGTCCGTCTCCAAGCGGAATATTGGCAGTGAGAAGCATATCTCCCGATAATTTGTCGAGCTCCCTCGTAAATTCCCTTGCGTGAAAATTGATCTGATCATTACCTTTCTTGAATTTATCCAGCTCCTCGAGAACAACTATCGGTATTATTACATCATTTTCCTCAAAGTTGTAAATGCATTTGTAATCATGTAGAAGAACGTTGGTGTCAATAATGAATAACTTCTTGTTATGTTTTTTTGGCATAATTAATAGCTTATATATCAGTAATATATAACAAGAACCTCTCTGTTATACGTGAACTGCAAAAATAAAGAAATTATGGTATAGTTGGTACAAATGTTGAAAGTTAGTTAATTTGTAGTGCCTAAAGTGTCTAAAGTGACTAAAGTGTATTAAGTACTTAGAGTATTTAGAGTACTTAAAGTACTTAGAGTTTTTAAACCCTGGAACCTGGAACTTTGAACCTGAAACCCTGAAACATAATGTTATGAATTATAAAGCAACACTGGAATATTTGTACAATAGGCTTCCGGCTTATCACAGGATC
>Ga0209606_1001702_pt1 | contig 26506 bp, 17 predicted proteins | sample AD_UKC057_MetaG_FD_184412 | JGI IMG/M metagenome (GOLD analysis project Ga0209606, IMG submission 184412) | Active sludge microbial communities of municipal wastewater-treating anaerobic digesters from USA - AD_UKC057_MetaG (SPAdes) (version 2) | ecosystem: Engineered > Bioreactor > Anaerobic >...
CCAAATTACTTGACAATAACTGTCATTAACTATACACAAGGAGGTCATTATGACTCATACGAGATAATTTTTTTGAGAGGTTATCCGATGGCTAAAAAGCCGGGAGACGTGTTGACCATCGAAGAATTGGCCGCTTACCTGAAGATTCCAAAATCCACACTCTACAAGTTAGTGCGGGAAGGGAAAATCCCCTCTCAAAAAGTGGGGCGTCATTGGCGTTTCCTTAAGGATGCCATTGATGAATGGCTGAAGAGGCAGAAATAATCCTGAATTATGGAACCGAAGCTTCGTGAAGCGATTGAACACATTCTCATTCTGTATCTTGCCCTTCTCACGACTTAGTGGCAGGACGAGATGCTCCGATGGTTTGGGGTAGCCATTCGATATGATTTTTTTGGCCATTGGCTAGCAGCAATTGACTAATCTATGTTAGCGGTCTTCGCAGATCATCGCTTTCATCGACTATGCGGAGTAGGAAGATGTGTCCGAGCGTGTCTGGCAGCAGCGATAGTATCTCGTCGTCAGCGATGAGACGCATATACACTTTGATAGAAATTCAGTCACCGGAGCAATAATATGGAGAATATAATGATTACCTTGGATGAAGCGCTAATCAATGGAAGCGCAGGACGCCATGAAACTTTTACACCGCGGTACGGGTGGCTTAAAAAAGGATACGACCGATGCTGTGCCAATCGGCATGTATTTAATGATGAAAACTCCATTGAGCAACTTGGAGTTGGTAAAAACATGGTAAGATCGATTCGGTATTGGTGCATTCTTTTTCGACTCTTGGAGGATGACGCAAAGCCCGGTTGTTTAAAACCGACCGCGTTTGGGGAAAAAATGCTAGACACAGAAAAAGGGTGGGACCCCTATCTGGAAGACCCGGCAAGCCTTTGGCTGCTACATTGGCAGATATTTCGAGCCCCTTTTATTGCCGTCACTTGGAATATCGCCTTTTCATATGTGACACTTCAGACATTCACAGCGCGCGAACTGACGAGCGCAGTGCATAACAAAGCAAAAGAGACGGAGAAGATTTGCGATATCGCTGCTGGCTCATTTGAAAAAGATGTATCATGCATTCTCCGCATGTTCGTGCCTGAAAGACGCGAACATGCAGAGATCCGCTGTCCTTTTACCGATCTTGGATTAATTGTTCCGGCTGTCGAGACACCCGACAAAGATCGATACCGCTTTTCATCCGGCACTAAACCAAATTTACCAGATTTAGTCTTTATGGCTGCCGTATTTGATTATGCGGCGCAATGGCATCCGGGGCAAAACAGTCTGTCACTTATTCAAATAGCGTATGGCCCTATGTCGCCAGGCATGGCATTCCGACTAACGGAATCTGAATGTGGACAGAGGCTTGATAGAATTTGCCGACAATTTAAGGGGGCGACATTTACCGAGACAAATGGTATCCGGCAAGTACAATTTACTGGAAGTCCTGCGGCGTTGTATGAAGAATGCTTGATGAAGTATTACGGAGGGAAAAGATGAGGCACGTTGATCTATTACAATTGATAAAAATCGATCGATCGGTTGCCCGTTCCGTCAATCTCGACCGTGATGCCGATGATATGGCGCTGTTGAACCGTTTTCAAATCACTCCCGTCGGTTGCAGCATATTATATCGCCTTGCCGACGCAATAGAAGGTGAATCTGTCAATGCATGGTCGCTCACTGGACCTTACGGCACGGGCAAGAGCGCGTTCTGTAATTTTTTACTTGCACTCACATGCGCCGATCAAAAGAGGCGTAACTTGTGTTACAAAAACCTTTCCAGCGTCGATAAAAAGATTGCTACCCGTTTCAAGAGGTTTTTAGAACTGGGCAGCGAAAATGCGCCTGCTATTGGCATCAGAGCGGTCTCCCGTTACGAATCTTTGAACAGCACATTAGTTAGAGGTCTTTTATCCGCTATACAGGCAGTATCGCCTCGTTCAAAACGAGCTGACTGGGAACAGCTCAGAAAGAATGTCAAGCTGTTATCGGATAAAGATTGGCCCACGACAAGAAGTGTTGTGGATGCATTTAACACCTTAGCGCAAGTTGCTGAGCGACCAGTTTTTGTGGTTGTAGATGAATTCGGAAAAAATTTAGAGTTTCAGGCGCATCATGCAGAAAAGGGCGACATCTTCATTCTCCAAGCTCTGGCTGAATCCAAATCCATCTTCTTATGGGTGTGTCTCCATCAAGCATTTAGCTCTTATTCTGGCGCTTTAAATCGAGTTCAGCGTGAAGAGTGGCAAAAAATTCAAGGTCGTTTTGAGGATCGCTCATACATTGAACCACCGGCACGAAGTTTTGCCCTGATTCGAGATGCCCTTCGTATTACGACTATGCAGATGGCGCACAAAAAGACATTGACCGATTGGGGGCAAGCAATGGTGAACGCAATGTCTGGATTTCATTTGGACGGAATGCCTGAGCTGGATAAGGAGTCCATTCAGTCGTTTTTCCCTTTTCATCCTTTAGCGGTTTATCTTATCGGTGAATTGACACGGCGTTTTGCGCAAAACGACAGAACAATCTTCTCTTTTCTAACCAGTGGCGAAGCACACGCATTTGCTGATTGCCTGAAAAGATTAGAATTGGAAGAACGCGATGCACTGCCGGTCATCGGCTTGGACATGTTGTATGATTACTTTAACGAAACAGGCATGATCCGGCATGCGGATCGTTCAGAGAACCAGCGATGGCTTGAGATTCACGCCATGATTGCCGCACAGGGCCATTTGGACACATATGAAATTAAACTATTAAAAACAATAGGCGTGTTAAATCTCCTTTCGACGTTGCCGGGCATAGCGGCGACGGAGAAAATGATTCATGCTGCATTGGTCACAGCCCATTCAGGAAGAAAACATAAAACAAAGGATCTTCTCCGCGACTTGGTAGAAAAACGCGTTCTACTCTATCGGGAATATGCGCACGAGTATCGGCTTTGGGAGGGTAGCGATTTTGACCTGGATCGCGAAATACTGCTTGAACGAGGAAAAGTTTCCCTGAGACCTATCGGCGAACTCTTGGAAGAAATTGCGCCACGTCCGAATCTTGTTGCGGCGCGGCATTCTATCCAAACGGGAACATTTCGTGATTTTGCTGTGCGCTGGTGTACCGAGGACGATATCCCTGCCATCAAGAAGATGCCGCATCTTGAAGGTGAAACCGACGGCACGTTATGGTTAATGTTGGGAAAACAGAAAAAACATGAAAGCCTCCTTGAAATTGCAGCAGAGGGCCATCCCGTCATTGTCGGCTATGCGCCCTGCTTAAGCCAAGTTAAGCAATTAATGATAGAAGCTGCTGCGACACGTGCTGCTTGCGGTGCACCACAATTAGAGCGTGACGGCGTCGCACGACGCGAGGCATTACATCGTGCCGGCCAGGCTGCTCAGGCCTTGATAACATTTTTAGATAAGGCCTTTGCTCCGGACATGGGTCTGGTAAGCTGGTATGCGGCAGGTCAAGAACGGGAAATTCAAAGACATCGCGAGCTATCCTCCCTGGTTTCGGATTTGTGCGATCATATTTATGAAGAATGTCCCCGCATCAATAACGAAATGATCAATGTTACGCGAATATCCAGTATGGCTGCCGCGGCACGCAATCGCGTCGGTGAAGCTTTAGCCAACCAATCCGCATGCGAGGACATCGGCCTTACCGGATATGGACCAGAAGTCGCCCTGTACCGCACGGTTATTAAAGAAACAGGTCTTCACCGGAAAAATTCAGAGGGGGCGTGGGTTCTTGTAAAACCTGATAAAAAAAATCAGCCTCAATTGGCTGCCATATGGGATCTGTTTGATCGCATGCTTGAGGAAACCGATAGAACAGGGCAGAAGCTTCCGGTCAGGCAAATGCTGGATGTTTTAAAACGACCTCCTTTTGGCCTGCGCGAGGGGCCGGCGCCGCTTTTATTGTCGCATTATCTGCTTGTCCATTCCGACGAGGTAGCTGTTTATGAAGAGAATGTATTCAAACCATTTTTGGGTGATGCGGAGATTACCTTGCTCATGCGTCGTCCTGAACTCTTCAGTTTGCGATGCTACAAGCCATCAGGCATCCGTTCAGAAGTGATCCGCACGTACTACCAGGTCATCAATACAGACTTGAAACTTGCCCTGCACGTCCGCAATCAAACACTCTTATCTGTCGTCGTGCCGTTGACAGAATTTATCAAGTCTCTTCCAGAGTACACCCGGGCAACACGCACACTTAGCGCGAATGCGCTGCGTCTGAGAAATGCAATTATCAATGCCAAAGATCCGCAGCAGTTGCTCTTTCAGGATATTCCGGTCGCCTTAGGCTATCCGCCCGTTGAATATCATATTGATGACCAAACACAAATTCCTGATGCGGCAAACCTCCGAAAAACATTATGGAACGCATTAACGGAACTGCGAGATGCGTTTGATGCATTCGTTAAAAAAATACTCGGACGTTTTATTCTGGCCATGGCTGAAACGACATCACGAACGCTAACACTAACTGAACTCCGACATGATCTCAAGAATCAAGCGGAACCAGTGCTGAAAATCTGTTTAGATTCCGATTTGAAACCGTTTCTTGCGGCTTTAATTAAAGAAAAAGAATGCGATGATGACTGGTTATTCCAGGTCGCTGCAATCGTCATGAAAAAACCCGTTCAAAGCTGGCAGGATGCCGACCTGGAACCTTTTATTGTCCATTTGCAGGAATTGCGAGAACGAATTTTACTGCTGCGGAAACTGAAGCGGCAATCGGATAGACGTAACCGCGATGATCATTCTTCGCGTTTTGTCGGGATTAGCCGCGAGGACGGCAGTGTGGCCTGGAAGAATATTGACACACACACAAAACATACAGAGAAGACCAGGGATACGTTAAAGCATATTCAAAGTTGGGATAAGGAAACACGCACCAATCTGTTGATTGGTCTTCTTGAAACAATGGAGGCGAAAGGGGATTTCAAGTGAAGGAACGTCATCTGCTTGCCCTCTCCGGAGGCAAAGACAGCGCGGCGCTTGCCGTTTATATGCGAGAAAAATATGCACATTTGCCAATGGAATACGTTTTCATTGATAGCGGATGCGAATTGCCGGAAACTTATGCTTACTTGGATAAATTAAAGGCAATATTGGGAATAGAAATAATCACAATTGGGGGTGCGTCGAGTAAAGACAGGAAAGATTTTAGATGGTGGCTTAAACAAAAACAATACTATTTACCATCGCCACGTAACAGATGGTGCACAGAGGTACTTAAGTTAATCCCTTATGCGCGGTGGTTGCAAAATGAATGCGGAGACGCCGTTGTACACAGCTATGTTGGACTACGTGCAGATGAAAAACGCGAGCGGACAGGTTTCACAAAGTGTCATGATAGATTGTTACAGCATCACCCTTTTGTTGACGATGGACTAGGTTACAATGATATAAAAATGCTTCTCGAAAATTCCGGGATTGGTTTTCCAGATTACTATGAATGGCGCTCCCGTTCGGGGTGTTATTTCTGCTTTTACCAAACTAAACGTGAGTGGATTTCTTTGTATCGTCGCTATCCAGATTTATTTTTTTCCGCGGCAGAAATGGAGAAAACAAATGAACAAACAGGAAAGAGGTATTTGTGGAACGAAGGTATATCGCTACGCGAATTGATCGATAAGGCAGAGGAAATAGAATCTAACAGCTTAGATTTTATACATGGTTTGGATAAAAATCCTAAATTATTGTCGCTTCTAGAATCTGTTAACGAGACAATTGAATCTTTAAAGCCTCATGATTTCTTAAAGGAGTTCATAGAATGAATGATAACTTGTCATTAGTTAAAGAAATTAAAGATCTAGGAGTCTTACAAGGAAAATATAAACCCCATAAGCATATAGCATTGTTAGCAGCTATTCGAATTTTGAAAGCAAAACCTGAAAATGGCTGTCGTGTATATTACGATAGCGATTTTAAACAATCTTTCACTAAAATCTTTTTAAAATATGCTGGCATTAATGATCGCGATCGTCCATACAATCCATTTTTCCATCTAAAAAGCACGTCCTTCTGGGAGCTGATACCCTTGAAAGGTAAAGAAACTACTTTACTATCTCTCAGCCGCATAAGTGGACCTAGCCAATTGATGGAAGTTGTATCCCATGCTGAAGTCAATGATGATTTCATGAAATTAATTCTGGATAACAACACCTCTATCAATATTGAATCTTTGATAACCGAATGTTTAGAGAACAGGATTATTGATTTAGAAGATGAAGATACGAAACCGATTGAATCATTTGAGCGAATTAAAGTTGCATTAGAACATAATGTTGCCCCGAATCCATTTGTTGCCTATCTGAATAGCTTGCACTCTCGCGATGCAGGTAATGAAAACGCACTGGCAGAATCCCAAGCCTGCAATCCGAACTTTTCTAAAATTTATGTCCGTCATCCGCTCGTTGACACTATTTTGCAGTGTTTAACGGGCGAAATGGGACAATCCGTTGTCCTGACCGGACACGCTGGTGACGGTAAATCGACCATTGCTCTGACTGTGTACAAACACTTGAAAAATATTGATGAGCAGTCGGTGTTGCCTTTCCCGCTCGGTCGTCGTGAGGACATTACCCTGCCAAATGGCCATTGTTTGGCCATCATAAAGGATTTTAGCGAATGGAAGACGATCGAGCGCGATGATTTGATTGCGGAAGTTATGGCGAAGAAAGTTCGCGCGCTTTTTGTATCGAATACGGGCGTGTTGCTCGACGCCCTTTGTGGATATGCCGAGAGGACAAATCTTGGGAATCGGTCTGACTGGGAACCGCGCATTTTGGAGGCGATGGATGCTGAATCCAGTGATTTCCAATTTGATGCTGCTAACTTTGCTTTTTTAAATATTGCTTTGACGGATAACCTGTCTTTAGCCCGCTTGATTTTTGATCGAATTTTATCCGATGAAAACTGGAAGGCATGTGATCGTCAGAGTTGCCGATCTCAATGTCCGATTTATCGCAATGTTGAACTGTTTCGAGTAAATTCTTTTTTGGCCAAACACCGTCTTTTCCTGGCTTATAGACGAATGTATGAGTATGGCACGCGTCTGACAATTCGCCAGTTAACCGCACACCTTGCCTACCTGTTGACAGCAGGAATGGAATATGCCGACATCCAAAATTTTGCAAGGCGTGATGACAAACCCCTTATGTCGGAATTTCTGTTTTATAACAGATTTTTCGGCGACAACGGCCATACGGAAGATCTGGCAGCTGTGCGAATGCCTGTGATTCGGGAAGTCCGCGCCCAGGGATTTGGCCAAAGGCCGTGCCCCGCGACTGAAAGGCATCTTTGGCTATTGACCCATGGCGATGATTTCACGCTGGGGGTTTCCTTGCTGGAAGAAGAATTCGGAAAGCTTCGAAGATATGGTTCCCAAATGAAAGAACAGGAAAACGGGTTGACGCCGGATCAGGCGCGAGAACAAGTCCGACGAATGCTATATTTTCTTTATAAAAGCGACAATGCAGGACGAAACGATGCTTTTTTACAACAATTTCTTGGATCACTCGCCATTATCAAGTGGGAACAATGGCAGACGCCCGATGCACGTCTTTCCATGGATGAATCAAGTCATTTTAAGCAACGTGTATTTCATGTGCTTCAGGAACAATTCACCGGTGTCCGCCTGCCCGAAGTAGGAGGGCCGGGGCAGCAAAGCCATCTTTATATAACCCTGAGCCGGCACAAGCAGGATATTCGGCAGAGCGCTCAGGTGGTGCTGGCTCAGATAGACTTTTCTAATGAATTCAAGATTACTTTGAGCCTTTCTAAACAGCGACGGGATCTTGTTTTAGTCGGTCAGGGACGGTTGGATGGAATCAACCTGACACTGACATTGCCTTTCCTGGACTATGTGCTGGCAAGGCATCAGGGCGAGGTCGGAGAAACGCTGCAAGGGGCGTATGCTGACCGCCTGGAACGTTTGAAAGCGGATATCATCAGACGCTGCCGGAATCGAGAGGATGATGAAATGCTCCTAGTCCGGCTCCGCACAAACCATACTTTTTTACGCCAACACTTCGCAATAGAAGATGGAAAGCTGGAGGTGTCTAATGCTTAAGCGTTTTCCTGACATCACCTTAGATTTGTTTGACACAGATGCCAATCCAGCAGTGCGGCTTTTCGGGCGCCGTTTCTTTTCTGATCAGACAACGTTGGAGCTACTGATCGAATTACTGTTAGTTGCGGTGTCCCCCAAAAAAACATGCGGCGAAAAATTTTCAAATATGTTGCCGCCTATGGAATTACTGAAGCGGTCGTGGATAGACACGCTTGACTATGCGCCACGCGCTCATCTTAATCTGAAACTCTTTGCCTTTTTCGGCGCTTCGAAGCTTGATTCCCGGCATGAAACACATAGAAGCCAACTTGAACATCTCGATGAAGAGTTAAAAAGACGTATATCGGTTAATGATGATACGCCGGATAATATTATTAAAACCCTGGAAAATTTGTTTCTTGGTTTTCACGGCGTTGGTTCACAACGTACTTGGTGTGCGCAGAGCTTTATGCCTATTAGCACAGGTATGTTGGCCGCAGAAACAATTTGGAACGAAACTTATGCCTCACGAAATCTTCCAGACAGTTGGAATGATGTTATTTCTCAATATACTGCCTATTTTTCAGTTAATAAACATCGTTTTCTTGCACGTGGCGGCGAGGTTTTGTATCTGCAACTATGCAATGCGCTAAGAATTGAGAAAGATGATGTAGAAAAATGGTTGCAGGAGAAAAGTCTTGCCAACTTCTTGACTGCTGATGAAAGAAATCCAATCTGGCTGCATACAAGCTTGGGAAATGCGCTCAATGACCTGATGCAGGAAACCCCTGCAACCGTATCCAAGCTTGCCGAGTTTATTGACAGGGTTGTGGACAAAGAAACCGCGCGAAAGACGGACGGCGATGAGAATAATCTCCGTTGGAGCAAATGCGGCTGGTGTCCCCAAGAGACATGGCCTGAAAGCTATCTCTTTGCGGTCGAATTTCTTCGCGTATGCCGCGCAAAAATGGATTTGATGGATAAGATTGAAATGCTGGAGGCGCTTTGCTCCATGCAGGTTATGCGCAGCCTCACCACGCAAGCTTCCCGGTATCAGCGGGTGGCGACTTCTCAAACATGGCCGGCTTGCCGATTGGCTGTATCTGATCCGGAAGGCAACAATAAAACAGTCAAACAGGTGTCACGTGTCACCATGCAAGCCGTGACTAAGACGATCTATGACGGACTTCGTCATCCGGATATATTTGAGCCGACACCCGGGAACATGCGTGAAAAGTTATATAACGAAGCAGACCGGCGTTATGGCCATAAGTTGTTCATTACAATCGGTAAAAGAATAGGCGTGATTGTGCCGCGACGAGGTGCGGGAATGCGTTTTGTCTTGACGCCTCCGCTTCTGCGTTTGTTGATCGTTACCCTCCTGCCGGGCCGCAGGTTAACCTACGATGCCTTTAAACTGGCGGCAGAATCCCATTTTGGACTTGCTTTTGACGAAGCGTCGATCTCACGAGCTAATACCTGGGCAACTGGTGTAAGCACAGCGACATTTGGTGGAGTGACGGATGAATGGTTAATCAAAATGTTGCATGAGGCTGGAGCCTTGCGAAAGCTTTCTGATTCCTGCGCTCTGGTTGAAAATACCGCTGCAGTCGATCATCAGGAGAATATAAAATGAACTATTTTGCGCAATCAGCCTTAGAAAATATTTGCGAGAAGGTATTCCGTTTGCGAGAAAAAGGAGCTGCACAGCGGCGAATTATTATAACAACTTCAGCTTTTCCGCCGGATGTGACGCTGGATCTGGCGAAGATGCTGGACGACTTTGTTTTGAAAACAACCGGGATTGTTTTGACTTTTAAAGCTGCAAAAATACTTGGTGATAGTTGGCGAAATAAAACAGAAAATAAAAAAATATGTGAAGAATTGGATAAGCGTTATTGGATAGATGATACCGGCAATCTTACACGATACAGGAGCGCTGCGCCTCCAATCGATGGAAGGCTGGAGTTATGTGTGCTTGTCGGCGCGGATCAGGTTGTTGACGCTTCAAGCTTAGCCGATTTTTACCGATGCGATCCGAAAAATGTCTGGCAAGGACAGATGGAAGGCAGTTTTAACGCATGGATAAGAAGAAGGCTCGATGTCGCGAGCGTAGGATATGATGAAAAAACCATCATTAACTTTAATACCGTTCTTACGGCGCTCGAAGAACAAGGGTGTGCGGACCTTTTTCAAATCGCCAGGCTTCTTGAAGATCTGCCGTTAGAAAAAAATGGAATACAAGATGGACGGGATGCTGAAAAACTTCTGCTCAGGAGTCTGCGGCCGTTTAATTTGCCGAGTTTTATCGGTTTTAAATTCACCAGAAACAGAAAGCTGACGCCGTATCTTGAAGTAGCCATGCGATTCTTCCGATATGATTTGTTTTTAGAAGAACTAACAAAGCGAAAAGCGCTCAAAGCTATTGATTTACTGCTGGAAGAAAAGGCGCGTGAAATTGACGACAACAGCTTGTTTACACAGGATGAAAAAGGTGCGTTTGATACGGACAGGGATTTTATAGAAGCGGTTCGTGAATATGTAGAAAATGAAGATCCGGCCGCGCGTGATAAACTCTTGGACAGCGATTTTATTGCAGTCCACGACAAGATACTTAAGTTTAAAATCAAGAAAGAAAGAGAACTAAAGGAACCACCGATCAGGAAGCTTTGCGGCGGTTCTGTTGAAATGGTTCTTACTGGTCTCTGGCAAACTCTACGGGATTTATGCAATAATTCCAGCCAACTGCGGCCTGAATTAAAGAGCATTATCATTCTCGGTGAAAGGTTCAGACACGATGGCACGCCGGTAGCCGCCGCAGAAGCGGAAATCAATGCAAGGGAATACCTGCGTAAGTTAGTCGGTGGTGTCGATCAATATTTTTCAAAGGGTTACCTTGATATTTCCATATTCGGGGATGAAACGATCAATGTTTCATCACAACTTTATCATGATGCGATAGAATGCAGCCATGCCAGGACAGCAGAGCCATCCCTTGCCTTTAGAATTGAGTTGATCTTTCATGAGGTTGAAGAACCCTTTGTCAGAAAGTTTGCCTGGCGCTTGCCTGAAACACATACGTTCCGAATGGCAAAAGAGCTGATAGAGTGGGCTGTCGAAAGCATTGCAGAAAAATATTCGAATCCTACTATTTTACCCGCATTTCACATACCTTATCATGAGGAATTGATCCGTGCGAAGGATGACGATGAGACCAGGCGCGTTTTGTTGCATGCCATCCGCGATGTATCCGCTGACAGCACCAATCTTATTACAGAAGAATGGCGACAGCAAAACGATCCCTTACTACCTTATTTGCGTGAGTTAGCCATTGCCTATCGAAAATTTCTTAGCAAGGCGAAGGATGACGGTCTGCATTCGATTTTTCATAAAGTTGACGACGGTCAGCCTTCCCCTTGGGAGGAGCTTCACAAAGCTTATGAAACAGCGGCGCGCGCTTATTGCGGTGCGGACGAGCAATGTCGCAACAGTCCAATGGCGGCAATGCTCATGCGTTCCTTTTTGATTGTTGCGTCTCGCGGTAAGCACAATCACGCATGGGTTGCAGACCCGTATGAACGTTCGGGCGTCGCAACCATTTTACATCCAGCCGTTCTTGAAATGCTCTGCGATCATATCGGGTACCTTTTTGCATGCTTCAACTACGCGGTATCACGCGAATGGCGGGCGATCAACGTGAAGAAACCTTTTCATCTTTCCAAATGGCAGGATTATCTCGATCTTTCAACCATTCAGATGCCACTCGGTGGATTAATTGGCGATGAGAATCTGATCATCGATACACAGGTGCGCGGACAGGAGCTCATTCATTGCGTTGGCTCGCCTGCTTCAGAAGAAGCACCATTATCTACTCGATTATTGCTGCGATATGAAGGCTTTGATGAAGAGGATATTGCGGATACGGAAATGTTCGCGGAGACCAGAGAATCAAGATTAATATGTAACATTTTACGTGACTATCTCGATATCCATCCCCATGCGCGTGATGGTTTTAGTATGGCGGTTTATCGGAACGAAGACATACAGCCCGTCATCTCTGCTGTGCATGCTTTCCTGTCTGAACTTGCCGAAGGTGACATGCCTGTGCTGGGGGAGACAAGAAATCGACGCTACGCTGTAACAATAACCGTATTTACAGAAGCAGGTGAGGATGTCGGTGTGTCTCGCTGGATCGAACAGTGGAAGGAGCGCTGGGAGGCTGCTGAATCAGAGGAGAAATATGCCGTTTATCGCCACTGCCTTTTTTCGATTGCGCATCGTGTTGTGCCGTCCCAAGACATCAATAGAAAAGCGTTCGCCAGAATGATTCGTGAAAGTCTGGATGTGGATATTGCTGTCCTCTATGACTTTATCGGTGCCGGGCTGAGAGGCAATGAATTCCAGCGCGTCGCAACTTACGACGTGCGCGAACGCACATTGAAGTTCCCTATTATTGAGAAATCCTTTTGCACAGTAGATGATCCGCAACTTCGTCTTCGACGTGCAAGGGTGATCAGCAATCCTCAGTTTCGCTTATCTACTCTGAATCTTGAAACGATGGCAAGGCTGAAAAACAGCAATACGCCACCCGGTCAAGAGCATGTTTTGATGGGGTATGGGGATTATTCTCCTTGGCAAGAAGTTGTGGATGAACTGCACAAGCATGCGGAGTGGGTGGTCTGCATCGATCCCAGTATAGATGATAAGTTAATAAAAATGAGACGTGACAAGCCCGCTGAGGAAAGAGAAATTATCGGTTTCGGTTCCGGTGTCGGGTTGCATGGAGAATTAAACTTTACCATTTCGACGGAACATTTTCGATTGACAGATATCCGGTTTCGGATGGAAAGGGCAATATCGGCACTTTATCCTGGATGGCACAATAATGCGTTAAGCATTATTTCCGAATCCGTGATCAGAGAGGCAAGAACACTGTCCGGTTTATCTCTTGTGCGCGCAACAGGAGTCGGCACTTATTTGCACGATTTTTTTGCCTATTCGCTGACGAGCAAAATCCTTACTTCGGATGATGATCTTCTCTGTAATCATTTAATTTCTCTTGATGCTTATCGACATTGGTTCACGCAAGACGACCAAGTGCGGCCGGATCTTCTTTGGATGGTTGCACGTCTCGATAAAAATGGGCGCATTATTTTAGACATGCATCTCATTGAGTGTAAAATGGGGCAGCAAAATAAGATCTATCTGGAAAAAGCTGCCCAACAAATACAAAACGGCTTTAGTACCCTAATCCCGGCTTTTATGCCCCGAAAGCCCAAAGGCGGCGATGATGTTCGTCCTGATCAACGATACTGGTGGCTTCAATTACATCGATTGATTGCCAGTAAAGCCGAAATCAAACGCCAGCGCCAAGATGCGGTTATGGCCGCCATGGAGCGCCTTGCAGATGGTGATTACATCATTGCGTGGCAAGGCGCCGTATTAGCGTTCTGGACGGACAGTGACGGCAGCACCTTGGACCATGTCAGCAATGATTGTTATGAGGACGAGAATATTGGCTCTTTACAATTTGGCATTTATAGCATGGGCCGCAACGCCGTACATGATATTTGTACGGGTGAAAAAAACATAAAACTGGATTGGCCAAAGAATACGGTACGGTTTGGCGATTATTCCGTAGTTGCTCCAGAAACCCTTAGAACCAAAAGAAACGACGAGTCTGAGATAATAAAGACAACGTCGGCACAAGAAGAAAAGCCCATCATTACACCCCTAACTACTGAGCATGATGAAGTCTTGAAAGAAACGAAACCAGTTGCTGAGTCACCACGTCATATTCCAGAACGTATTTTATTAGGTAAAACAGCTCATGGCGGCAGAGAGGTTTTTTGGGAATTTGGTCATCGGGACTTGCCTAACCGTCATTTACTTGTTTTTGGCACGTCCGGCATGGGAAAAACCTATGCAATACAATGTTTACTTTGTGAAATGGGGCGCCAGCAACAAAATGTGCTGGTCATGGATTATACGAACGGTTTCCTGCCCAAGCAACTTGAAGAAGAAACTAAACAAATTCTTGCCCCTCTTCAGCACATTGTCAGACAGTCGCCGCTTCCCGTGAGCCCATTTAAATTACAAAAGCAGGAAATTGATGAAGGTATCGAAATCCCTGAGACAAGTGTGTTGGGGGCTAAAAGGATTGCCGGAACGTTCGGTAAACTTTACGATACGATGGGGGATCAACAATATTCCGTTTTACTGGATGCACTCATAACCTTGATTGAACAAAGCGGAAGCGCATCTACACTAGATGAGCTTCTTAATGTCCTGGAATCTTTTATTGATGATGGCCAACATGACAAGCAAAAGGTCTTGACGACGATCAGCAAATTGAAACCATTTGTTTTGGAAAAACCTTTCGCAGATCAGGCTTCCGGTTTGGACTGGCGAGGAATATTCAGCGACAATGAACATCGATGTCATGTTTTTCAATTTGCAGGGATTGATTCACTGTCAGCGCGATTGGTTATTGAATTTGCGCTTTGGGATTTGAATGCCTTTGTACGCGGCACAGGTAACAAAAATCTGCCGAAAGTAGTGGTGTTGGACGAAGCGCAGAACCTTGATCTTACGGAGCAGTCACCTGTTGCGAAGTATCTGACTGAGGGGCGCAAATTTGGTCTTTCACTGATCCTTGCCACGCAAACCATGAAGAATCTACAAGGGGACAAACTGAACCGTTTGTTCCAGGCCGGTCATAAGTTATTTTTCCGTCCCGCTGATACGGAGCTGCAAGAACATGCCCGACTGATGGCCCAGAGCGTTGGGGGAACACAGCAAGAGTGGATCGCAAATCTTTCTAGTCTAGTTAAAGGACAGTGCTATTCAATAGGACCTTCTTTAAACACGGCAACTGGTAAATTAGAGACTAAACCGTTTAAACTTCAGATTACCTCTTTAGGAGAAAGATTTGGCATCAGCAAAAAAGAGTAAGAAGCAGACGAATCGTTTACCACGTAATTTTCATAAATCTTTTATTCCCGAGCGGCGGTTTATCCATGCTTTATTGCGATTTGCTGCAAGCAGAAACTCCGGGACAATTCAAGATATTTCTGACGCAACGGGTATACCGACAGGTGTATCCAGCGGAAAGGTGGCACCAACCCTAGACTATTGCCGTGCCATGGGATTGCTTATACTACCGGCAAGAAGGAGTGCCGTTAAGAGTCCTGAATTGACTGCGTTCGGCCGAGTCGTATTGCTGGAAGATCCATACCTTAAAACGGAAATAACCCAGTGGCTGGCGCATTTAAATCTTTGCGCGGGAGACAATGGTGCAGAGGTCTGGTATCAAACCTTCTGGAACGGCGCTGCCCGATTGGGGCCTGTCTTTGAAAGGGATAGCTTGGAAAATTGGCTTGCAAGTGTGTGCAATACGAGCCCAGGGGGACTGATCGGTCCGCTCATTTCAATGTATCAAGAGGACGCATCTTTTGCGATGTGTGCGGCTTTAACCGAGAACGGTAAACAAATCACCCGCCGTCCCATGCCAATCCGCACTGAGTTTGCTTGGGGATATGCTGCTTGGCTATTGTCTGCCGTAGAACGCATCGCATCTCAGGGTGAACAGGTTACAATGCCTCAAATTGAGAAAGCTTGTGGATGGCAAATATTAACCACCTGGTCATCGGAAGAGTCAGAGCGGGCTTTGTCGCTTGCCGAGCGTAAAGGCGTGATAAGTGTTGATCGCCATATGCAACCGTGGATATTAAAGGCAAAGGTGGCGGCGGCAGAAGCGTGGCGCCTCATTTACAGTGACATGATCTAACTAAGATAGAAGGGTATTATGGAAAGGCAACTGGCCGAATTTGTCACCTACAGGGGAGAAAGGCTCTTTGACGGGGCAGTGGATGTATCCTGGTTGATAAAGGATCGTGAAAAAGCCCGTTTGGCCGCGGCTGCTTATGTATTTCATGGTCCTGCTTATCACGGCGTTGAGCAACAGGATATCGGCACAGGACATGGACATCGGTTAGTCGATACCGCCAATTTTGCATTGCAAGTAATCCGTCGAAGCAACGGTAAAGAAGAACGCCCTTTCACTTTGGCAATTGCCGGCTACGGTACGGGAAAATCGCATCTTGCTACGGCGCTTGCAGTTTTACTTTCCGAGCCTTCTTCCGCAGATGCTGATACGATATTATCTAATTTTAAAGCAGCAGATTCGGATCTGCATACGGAAGCGCTCCGTGAACTTACTGATATGCGCACGCCCGCGCTCGTTGTATCGTTGAATGGAATGGGCAACTTCGATCTAGCGGCAGAGTTCACCCGTCAGATTATGCACTTTCTTTACGCAGCGGATATTGATGCGGGTGTCTTAGACGCGTTAAGGCCACGGTTCAAGACTGCTGCGAATCTTGTTCTGCGTCTTACAGGCACAGAAGGTGAGGAGTTAACGAATGAATGTGGTTTGACGAACGTTGATGAAGTTATCGCACGGCTAAAGGAACACGATGAAACGGTTTATGCCATTGCACAGACCTATTTAGCCCGACTGGGGTTTCCAATTAGAGCCATCGGTGATGAAACGGTCAAAGATGTAATTGATACCGTTTGCAGGGAATATATAGGTGAAGGTCGCCCGTTTAGCCGTCTAGTTGTGTTTTTTGATGAATTTGGGCGTTATGCTGAATTCGCAACTATTCGCAGTCAAATTGCAGGCAGTGGCGTTCTGCAACAATTGTTTGAAGGCATCCAAGCAAACGCTGACAAAGCAACCTTTGTTGGTTTTATTCAATTTGATTTAAATACCTATGTCCAAAGGATGGGACAAGAATACAGAAATGAGATTCTCAGGGTTTCCACACGTTATCAGTCAGCCGAAAAAGCTTACCTTTCTATAAATTTAGAAACCCTACTGGCGCATCTATTGGAAAAAAAGAATCGTGATGAACTTGCAGGCCATTTCGATTGCGATTCAGAGCAGAGCGCCTCAGGAACATTTATGAAATGTATCAATACATGGTTTCCTCAATCATCAAATCACAGGTTATGGACTGACGCAAAAGCATTTCATCATCATATTCGGAAAGGTTGCTGGCCTTTGTCACCATATGCAGTATGGCTTCTTTTCCATCTCGCAGCGGCCGGTCAACACCTTCAGCAGCGATCAGCACTCTCGCTTCTTAATGAGGCATTCAAGCATAACCGTGATAACGTCATATCTGGATTAGATTGGCAGCTTCATGCAAGTGATATTTGGACCGAAAATCTCGAAAAGGAATTTTTAATTGCTGAAGATGACGGAAATAGAGGGACCATAGCCCAGGCGTATGCAAACGTCATCGCCAAAGTAGGGCAGCATCTTGCCAAGGATGAGGAAACCCTGCTCCGCACAGTCGTTCTGGCATCAAAGCTTGGGCTGGTTGCACAAAACCGTGTCAATGCTACAGAGGCTTTAGCTGCGCTGTCAGGATTATCAACTCGTTCAGCTGAAAAATGTCTTAAGTCGTTAGAGGATGAAAGAAATATTTTAAGCTGGGATGAAAGGTTTAATCAATTTGAAATTATCAGCGATACTGTATCCCGGCCACAATTCAAGGCATTCTTGCGTCAAAAAATAGCGGAAAAATATGATGCGCAAAGGCGCGCTCAACTCTTTTTGCGCCGTGCCGATGAATTTAGTCATGATTTATTAAGCGACAGGATATGCGACTTTGCTGAGCGGCGTAATATCTCCACAATGGAATGGTATTTTGCCTCCAAAATTGCAAATTTGAATGAGTTACCCCGTGTCATTCAGGAGTCGGTAACGGATTGGCAGAGTTCGTTTGCCGTTGATCAAGCCCGAGGGACTATCATCTATTGTTATGTCGAACCGGATGGCGATCTTTCGCGTATCCAATCTCAAACAATTTCTATATTGAAAAATATTGCGCGTGACTCAAAATTAAAAGCACTGCCCATTTTAATCGTGTTTCTTCATGATAGCGATGGTCTGGTTGGTCAATATCTTGCGGAACTTACAATATTGGATGAAGAATTGAACGAGCAGGACAAAATAAGATTTGGTAACCTTGTTGGTGCCCACCATCAAAAATGCCAGGAAACTTTAAACATATGCATGCGAGATTTGATTAAGCAGCAAAAATATGCATTTTCTGGCAATCTTGAAATAGGCTCTCAACGGCTGGATGACGTTTGCTGCTCGATTTTTGAAATGGTCTATCCCGAGACACTGCCGTTCCCGTGTGATGGCTTTAGTACAAAGCAAGGCAATGCAGCAGATACTTGCTACAGACTGACATTGGAGCTAGTACGAGGTAATCTGACGTACAATGACGTGATGGCTAAACCTGTACGTGATAAGAACCGCGCAAACGAGGTTCTTAAAAAGTGCTGGCAGATATTTTTGACAAATGGCGATGTCGGACAAAGGCCAAATCAAGAAAACGTTCGTGCAATCTTTTCTGCATGGGAAAATCATTTAAGATCAGAGGGAGGATTGGTTGCTTTAGCGAATTTGTTAATGCTTGCTTGTAGACCTCCCTTTGGCGCAAATCTTGCCTCCGCAGGTTTACTATTAGGCGTATATCTTTGTGCAAGACAGAAGGTATTTAATATAAGAATTGCTGACAATCAATATGAGTTGTCTGATCTTAGTGGTGACATGTTATTTAGGGGAAAGTATCTCGACCTAAGCAAGTTGGGTAGTTTTCTCCTGATTCCTAAAGAAGCTACAGCAGGTTCGGAATGGGATGATTTTCTTGATGAATGGGAATCTGCCTTAAGTGTAAGCTACCAAGAGCAAATCAAGTGTCTAGAACGAAGCGTGGAATTAAAAGCAAGAATAAGTCCACCAAGATCGCAGGCCTACAGGATCAGCTTACTGGAGATGAAGGCGAAAGAAGCTAGATCAAAACTTGATGCGATTAATGCAAAGGTTAGTAATGCATTCGAACGTATCGAATCAGCGGCAAGACGTGGTGATTTGCATATTCTTACTTTCAGCGCGATAAAACTGAAAGAAGTTATCGGTCAAATGCAGACAGATGGATTATATCCACAAGATGATATTGAGCGATACCAACATGAAATAGATCTTATGTGTCAGCGCGTCATTCAGTATTTCGATGTATGGTTATCCAGGCAAGCACCACGCGGCCGCACTACAAAAGACGCAGCCGATTTTGAAAAGTACATGAGGGAAACCGCTTCAAATCTGAGGAAACTTGGGTTATCTGAGCAGGAAAGTAAGGTAGAGGGTCATACCGCAAGCTCACTCAGACAGATCAATGCTCTTGCTGCAGCTCAATCACTTGCAGAAAATATTGAGGGATGGCTGACGGAACGAAGCACATCGCGTGCTCAGAAAGTCGCTGAATTAAGAAATTGCAATGATATTGCTAAGGAAAATGTGAAAAAAGTCACAGAGACTTTACGAACACTTCCACTTTCAGCCTTAGAAAGCGTGAAAGCAAAGCTTAATGATTTAATTAAAGCAAACAAGCAACGTGAAAAAGAATTCGTGACACGTTTAAGTCGCATAGATGATCCCGCAATCTTTGCTATCCATAAAATAGATGAGCTGCTCCAAGAAGTAGATGACTTAGAAAAAATATTCGAGAGGTGTGATTCGGATATTGATGCATTACGATCGATGCGTCGTGCGCTGAACTTTTACAAAAATGCATATGTCCGTCTTTCAGACGTAAATCTATCGGAAGACGCCTTTTCTGCTTTATGGTCAGAGCTCAATGATCAATCCGGTGAGATATCAGATGATGAACCACCTTGGATGCCCGAGGATATTATGCCTGTGATCCAGAGAAGTGCAATAAAACGCCGTGAAGAATTGGGACTTCGTTGGTTATCTGGGATAGAGGAAGAAGTGTTAGCCATTAAAGGATCAGATATTGCGGATGCTAACAATCTTTATAACAGGCTGCAGCAAGTACCTGGATATCTTCCAAAAAGGCAATACAAACGCGCAAGAGAGCTTCAAAATGACGTTGAGGCATACCTGAATAGGTTGAAGGTGGAATGGCTGCTTGAAAAGTACAGCGAATTAGATGCAAAATCTCGAAACGCGTTCTTAAAAGCAATTGGAATATCACCTCCGTAGAAAAAGGAAAGCCGGAAGGTGATATATGGCCAAAGGGATTAGAGCAGGGGTATAAGAGCACGTGTCATTAAGGCGGCAGATATCCCTCTCTGAAATTCACATGTGAATCAGAAGCTCCGCGGAACATCCCCGCTATCCCCCCGTTGCCCTTTACGGGATAGCGGATTATGCACGCATTTGCTTCTATACACAGCGGATATTCAATCATAGCAGTACGATATGACAACCAGGCGCGAACTCCGATCCGCTTGGTGATCAGAAAAGGCTTCGCTGAAAGGTCATCAAGAAGCATTCCTGAGCGGGGACCCCCGCTTCATCATCCCTTAAAAAGACATCTTTCCAGTTCTCTTTTTCCCCTCATTCCATAAAACCTCAATAATCATCCATAGCTGATCATCATCCTGCACCCCCGTTACCCCCCCGTTGTTTTCACACGCGCTTTCCTCGGTTAGAGATTTCCCATGCGCCGGATCACCATCGATCCGTCATCCGCATGCACTGCCGGGATCTCGAAGCATCTCCGGGAAAGGAGCCGAAGTGAGGGCACGGAACATCAAGCCTGGATTTTTCAAGAATGAGGAACTCGCGGCCAAAGATCCGCTGGCGCGGATCCTCTTCCAGGGGCTCTGGTGCATGGCGGACCGGGAGGGGCGCCTCGAAGACAGGCCCGCGAGGATCAAGGCAGAGATCCTTCCCTACGATGCCTGTGACGCGGAAGCCCTCCTTGCATCACTGGCGTTGGGAGCGGACCCGTTCATCCTCCGATACGAATCGGAAGGACGCCGCTTCATCCAGATCGTCCACTTCGGCAGGCATCAGAACCCCCACCTGAAAGAACCCAAGAGCACCATACCGGCACCTGGCAGGCACGATGCCGACACCATGCCGGAACCGGAAAAGCACCAGGCAAGCACGGTGCAAGCACCAGAAGAGAACCATCCCGGCACAGTGCAAGCACCATGCGGGCACGGTGCAAGCCCTGCTGATATCCTGATTCCTGATTCTCTGATTCCGGATTCCTTAAACAGCTTATCTGAAGATAAGCAGCCTCCGGCTCCCCCTTCATGCGGTCCGCCGGAGACGGACCCGCCTAAAAGAAGCTCTTCGCCAAGGGGAAACCATTTTCTGGCCCACATCGCGGACGAAAAACTCAGGAACGAGATCAGCGAGTTCGGGGGCGCGATCAATCCCAGGAAGTTCAACGCCTACCGGTGGTGCCAGGCCAAGTTCAGCGAGAAGAAGTTCAACCCCGCGGCCATCCTCCACACCCTCCAGAGGATCGCGAAGGAGCAGGACACCAAGAAGGATCTCTGGCCGTACGCGAACAAGATCTACGAGGTGGAGTACGGCAAATTCAACGAACGCGACCATATCGAAAGAAACCGGGAATACAAAAGGGATTTGTCGCAGGGGGAACTCGTCAGGATCGGCGCCGTTTTCAGCCGGCTTGCGAAGCCGCCCTGACCGTACTGGTGCGTGAATCAGGGGACCTGAGAGAAGACACTTTGAACTGGAGGAGACAATGGCATTACCTGCGGCAACCGCGTCCCGGGAAGGGAATTACGAGACACATCGAACCGAGGCCGTCCGGTGGGTCGAGCGGAACATGAGAAAGATAAAGGGGAGAGCTGCAAAATTCCAGCGCTACTCGCCCTACGACCTGGAGGATTTCACACAGCAGGCCTACGCGGCGGCGCTCGCAGCCGTGGACGTCTCCATGAACCAAGGCATTCCTTTCGAGGCCTGCTTCTGGGTCCTGTTCACGGCCGACAGCAGGACAATGGCCTCCAATCCCGTCACCCGGAACCGATACGAGGAATTCAGGGAAAACTACACGGAGCGAGGATACGCGCCCACCCCCACGCAGGAACTTTTTCAGGACTTCGCGGAGGAAACCGAGATGGGGAAGGAGGATCTGGAGATGGTTGAAGCTCTCATCGACATGGCTCTCCAGGTAATGACCACGAAGCAGAGAAAGGTCTGGCGCTATCTCCTGAGCGATACGTACTACACGACGACGGACATCGCCGAGATCCTCTCGGTGAAACGGCAGGTAGTGGAGGAAATCCGGGATACCGGCCTCAAACGGGTCAGGAAATATTTCGAGGCGGGCGCATGACCTTCGAAGAGGCCTCCAGAAAATACGAGCTTCCACTCAAGGTGTTTCACCGTCTCCGGGAACTGGGCATGGTCAAGGGCGATCCCCTGGCGGACGGGGATATCCATGCCGTCGAGATCGTGCGCGCGGTTTACGGGGACCGGATCCTCTTGAGGGCGCAGCTCGCGAAATTCAACCGGGCCACGAGGGAGGACTTTGTCCGCACGGCTGAGCTGGCCAAGTGGGAACGGTACGTCGTCAACCGTTACAGGAACCATGTCACCCGGGATTGCGGGAAGCTTTACGTGAAGCAGGTCGCCGACGAGATCAAGCGCTACTACGGGGTCGAGAAGACCTCCGAGGTGATTACGAGGATCTACCGCCTGAGGAAAAGGGCATACAACGAACTGCGAAGGAGAACCAAATGATCAAAGAACTGCGTCGATACAAGAGAGGAGCGACCATCATCCTTGGGCTCGCCGGGATCGGCATCATGGCGGCTTACAGCCTCTGCTCGGAATCCTGCACGTACCTGCGGGGATCCATGCTCGGCCTGGATCTCAAGTACCTGGGCATGCTTTACATGGGGGCTGTACTAGCTGCCGGCGGTCTCGGGAAGAACGCCGCCTGCGCGATCCTGCTGTCCCTGGGCTTGGGCGTGGAAGTCTTTTTACTCGGCTTCCAGGTCATGAACGGCGTTTACTGTCCCTATTGCCTCGCCTTCGCCGCCGTGGTCATCGTTCTCTTCGCAATGCATCTTGAGAGGATCAGGCCGTCGACGGCGATTCTCTTCGCCATAATCGGGTTATCCGTGTTCCTCTGCCTCTTTTCCGGGTCAGCGACGCCGGCCTACGCCGAAGAGACTCGGATACCCTCCTTCGGGAATGGCCCCGTCAGGGTGAGAATCTACACCGATTATTTCTGTCCTCCCTGCCGCTCGATGGAGCAGGAACTGGAGCCGATCGTCATCGACCTGGTCAGGCGACGGATCGCCGCAGTCACCTTCGTAGATACGCCCGTCCACAGGGAAACGATCCTCTACGCGAAATGTTTCCTGGGAATGGTGACTGGGAGAAGAGATGTCTCCCAGATCCTCTGGGCGAGAGCCGCTCTCTTCAAGGCGGCGGAGAAAAATATCCGGAGCCTGCCGGACCTGGAAGCCTTCCTGGGCAAAAGGGGCCTGAAGTGCCGGTACGTCGATTCTTCCCAGGCCTTTGAAACCTTCGGCAAACATCTCAGGGATGACCGTATCGATTCCACACCATCCTGCGTAATCGAGGGGCCGGGCGGCAGGAAGAAATTCACCGGCGCACGGGAGATATTGAGGGCGCTGACCCGCCTGGGGGAAGGCGCATGAAAATAAACAACGTGTCTATAGTCTGGAGCACGGTCCGGAAGCTCTCCGGGTGGTCGAGTATTTGCCATTCGATGGCACACCGGGTTCGCCCCGGCAAGTGTCTCAATCGCACGAACATAATAAACATTATTATGCTGACTCAGGCGAAGGCCCGTACCGGATCATTTTCGGGGTTTTCCGGCGTGGAGAATATTCGACCGAAAAACCCCGCCGGAAGGGAAAAATGGTCGAATACTCGACCATGCACGTCAGCCTTTAATTAAGGAAGGAGGTCCATTCATGAACCAAACGCCGATAATGCCCCGTTCACATCTTCAATCGTTCGTTTTGCCCGGCAGGCGCGCGAATCGGATTCTCAGGGAAGGTCTGGAGGTCACGATCGGTCACCATGCCGAGGCCGCAATCCTGCGGAAGTTTATCCACTGGACCGGCCGCCTCTGGGATTTCGACCAGTTCATGCACGAGGAACGTGCGCGCGGGGAACAGGAGTTCCAGGACGATCCGCCCGAAAGCGGCTGGATGGAAAAAACGGCGGACGATCTCCTCAACGAGTCGATTCCATCCTTGAGCAGGCATGCGATCCGGAGACATCTCAAGTCGCTTGTCCGGAAGGGATTTCTCTACGAGCGGGAAGACCCGGTGTATCCGTGGGAACACGCGCTCCAATACCGGGTGAATCTCGTCAAGCTCCGAAAGGCCTTGGCTAGGCGGGGATATCACCTGGATGAACGCGATTTCGGTTGAGTGATGAAACGACGGAACTGTCGGCAAAAACTTAAGAAGAACACCAAGGAGGTACGCAAATGAATCTGGGACTGGATGTCGGGTACGGGGACGTGAAGGCCGTTTACCAGCGTGAGGGAATTTTGGAGATGCTCAAGTTCCCGACGGCGATCGCTTACGCGGAGCGGGAGATCGGAGATCTGTCGGCCTTTGCCGGGGGCGAGGAATACGAATACCGGGGCAGGAAATATCTCGTCGGCAGGGAAGCCCTGGTTGGCGCCTTTTCGACGCGGAGCTTCGAGTTCATGAAGAGGTACTCGCCCCTTTTCGTCTTCAAGGCGGTGAAGAAAATCCACGGGAAGACCGGCGAACTCGTCACGGACGTCGCCATGGGACTCCCCCTTTCCCATTACACGGACGCGAACCTGAAGGAACTCGTTCCCCTCCTGCAGCGGATCGATGTGGGCCGCGAGGTCCTGGAATTGAACGCGCGGTTCTATCCCCAGGGTCTCGGGGTTCTCGCGGACTACCGGCTGTCCCAGGCGGGAGACGTCAACGCACGGACGGATCGTGACATGATCATTCTCGACATCGGGTTCAACACCGTGGACATAATCGTGGTCGAGCGGGGGAGGATCGTCAAGGGCGAATCCGACACCTTGGAGAGGCATGGGGTATCGAAGATATCCCTGGACCTTGCTAGGGAAATCAAGGTCCGGATGCAGCTTGATCTTTCCGAGCAGGAATCGAAGGACGTGCTTCGACAAGGCAGGATCCGGGTGTACGGGGCGGAACGGGATCTCGCCGAACTGGTCAGGGAGTCGGCGGAGAAATATATGGACTGGCTGATTCAGGAGGTGCGCTCGAAGTGGACGGCGAGGATACAGCGCGCTGAGAAGGTCATCATCGCCGGCGGAGGCGCCTACTATCTCCAGGAGCACATCCCGGAGGAATACCAGCCGCTCGTTCACGTACCCGATCGCCCCGAGTATGCCAACGCGAGGGGTTTTCTGAAGGCGCTGGACGTGGAATCAGGGAAATGACCACGAAGCGTGAAATAACCCTGAGGATCACCCTGACGGACGATGAATTGATCCGGAAGATCCGCTCGATTTCCCAGCCGGACCGCGGGCGGGTCATACAGAGAGCCCTCAAGGTTTATTTCGACACGGTCGGCGGCAGGGAAGTTTATGAGATGCTCTCGAAGGAAGCGCCGGGCGCGGTGCCGGGAAAAAGAGATGATGCGCCGCTCCGTCGAGGCGTCCCGGACAAGCTGAAAGACGTTCTGGGTGATTTCTGAAGGTTTCACGTCAAGCCAAAGTCGCCATTCAAAAGCGATTCGTGTAAAGAGGTTATCATGAAGAAAGAGATCATGGTGAAAAGGGAGATCAAGCCGAGAATGTTGTCTGTAGACGAGGCGGCTCTGTATCTCGGGCTTGCATCCAAAACCATTCGCAACAGGATAGGACCCAGGGCGGCCGATCCTTTTCCGATAAAGCCGAAGCGCATCGGCGGAAGGGTTCTTTTCGACGTGAAGGATCTGGATGCATACCTGGACTCGTTGCCGGCTGCGTAGCCGGGGAACCTGGAATCGACTTCTGGTCCCTTGATGAAATTGCTTGCGAAATATAGACGAAAAGTCTATACAGCATGCATGGAATCCCACGAACTGAAACAATGGCGGGAGAAGAACGGCTATTCCCAGGGACGGCTGGCCCGGATTCTGGAGGTCGACGTGATGACGGTGTCCCGCTGGGAGCGTGGGATCATGAGGATACCTTCTTTTTTGAAATTGGCTTTAGCCTATATCGAATTGAGAGGGGATGAGTTGAAACGGGCACCTAAACGAACAAGAACGACAAAGAAAGGAGGAAAAGAACATGGCGGTACTGGCAGAGTGTCCAGTTTGCCACAAGAAGCAAAGCATAAGAACTAAACTTTGTCATTGTGGCGAAGACCTGGACAAAGCAAAGCGATCCCAGAGGGTCCGCTTCTGGATCAGCTATTATCTTCCCGGGAAAAAACAGAAACGGGAGTGCATAGGCTTTTCCATTCAGGAGGCAAGGGATGCTGAAGGAAAGAGGCGCAGTCAGAAGCGGGAGAACCGAATCTTTGATATCAAGCCCGATGACAAGATGAGTTTCAGTGAACTGGCGAAGTGGTA
>Ga0209606_1001704_pt1 | contig 26463 bp, 29 predicted proteins | sample AD_UKC057_MetaG_FD_184412 | JGI IMG/M metagenome (GOLD analysis project Ga0209606, IMG submission 184412) | Active sludge microbial communities of municipal wastewater-treating anaerobic digesters from USA - AD_UKC057_MetaG (SPAdes) (version 2) | ecosystem: Engineered > Bioreactor > Anaerobic >...
GTGGGATTATTGTGATTTCAGAAAACAACAAAGATTGATATTTGTAAATTCCATTTAACACATATAAGGTCCACGCTATCAAGAGGAATCTGAGGGAAGAAAGCATTTCCGACCCTCTCGGGAGAAAATAGTACCGGGGGTAGAAAATGATGGTTCATCCGGACATACAATCGTGAATCTGAATCGTCATTCATCGGGGGGCGCAGCCAAATGCGGCCTGTATGCTACAGCCGAACGTGGTCTGCACCAAACACATATCGACGGTCACAAAACGATGTGCCGTAGAATCTCTTCGGTACCCGGTAACTGCCTGATGCAATTGAAGGAACTCACTCTGGTTCAGTTAGGGATGCAGGTCCGGCCGGGACAGACACACGGGAATAACCGGATAAAACAACATAAAAAGGACCGACATATCAGTCAAAATCAACCGGAGGGAATCGCGGTAAGGGAAGCAGAATGTGTAACATACACTAGAATTCCCCAAAAAGATCAAGCTGGGATGGACAAAAAAAGCGTCAGAATTCCCCATAATAATCGTAGGGGAGATTCTAAGAAAAAATACCTGTAGGATTAAGTCTACAGGGAGGAGGATATGCTCCATATGAACCAGATTGATCAGATCAAGGAATTCCAGAAGGAAGAATATGCTGAGGAATATCATTGTTCCTATGCCCTAGTGCAAAGGTATCTGAAGCAGTACAAAGAAGCGAGAAAGGGATCGAAAGGCTATCTTGAGCTTGTCTGGGCAAAGGGTGAAGCACAAGCTGATTTTGGAGAAGCAGATATTCTCGAAGGTGGAGTGCGAAAGACAATTGAAGCCCACGCCCTAATCATAGAATATCCTTTAATATCAATAATTCCCCCACTTTAGAACCAACCTGTTCTCCGTATATTCTACATGCCGCGCATGGAATTTCGATGTGTTTTAGCGCGCCAAATATTCCATGGCAACGAGTAAGCTCTCCATTGGGAGTTTAAGAATGCAACATGGAAGAAATACTCCGCTTTAAAACATTAAACAAATGAGCCCACCTTAAGACCACTCTCGCTAAAAGCGAGCATTGTTGAGGTCCCAATATACCTTTGTGCCCTTTATATTGGAATTAGTTCTGGCATAATCAAACGCAGTTTTGCCTTCAATGCTTTTTGCTTTTGCATCTGCCCCGGCATTCAGAAGCGTTGTAATGACATCAGGATTTTCATTGTATTTGGCTGCGTACATCAAAGGGGTCATGCCATTCTTATCTCTGTCATCCAGCCTAGCGCCAGCATTCAGAAGCGTTGTAATGACATCGGGATTTTCATTGTATTTGGCTGCCCACATCAAAGGGGTCATGCCTATCGTATCTCTGTCATCCAGCCTAGCGCCAGCATTCAGAAGCGTTGTAATGACATCGGGATTCTTATTGGACTGCGCTGCATACATCAATGGTGTTATGCCCAACGTGTCGCGGTCATTTACCTTTGCGCCGGCTTTTATCGCGGCCTGCACCTGTTCCGGGGTTCCCGTTTGGACTAGATCAAATAAGCTTTGTGCAAACAAGCACATCCCGCAGAACAAAAGCACAAGCGCTATAGACCATTTTTTCATATTTGGCCTCCTCAGCTAACGGTAATGAAAAATCTTAACTGCTCACAATTCAGTATGCAAGAGCGCGCATTGCCTCATTGAAAATCTAACCGAAAAGAATACTGATGCCTCATCATAAAATCTAACCCAAACTACACTCCAGCCAATAGTCTAGAGGAAGTATATTGCGCTCAGTATGCAAGAACGACATCGGATCATCGCCGAAACCGCCACACGCTACCGTGCAGCGAGTAAAAAAGAAAAAGACCTTATTCTGAATGAGCTTATTTCGTTCACGGGGTATAGCTGCAAATATGCCCTGCCCAATCGTGCCCAACGCTAGGGGATTGAACATAGCATAATTCAAGTAAATACTTCTAATATAAGCATATACTTGCACATAGAACATGCTGCATCTACAAATAGTCTACAAGCAAAAAAGAATAACGTTAGTACTTACAATGTATGTGCTTATAGTATAACTACTTATGTTCATTCTGCTTGCTATCCTCTATCGTTTCAAGCTCACCCATTATTGTGCATAATGATACCATGCAGCCAATAATCTTTTGCCGTAAAAGATATTGTTCGCTGCTATCCAGCTTTGAAAGCTCAGATAGGTTGCCGTGATCATACTGCCAGGTTATCACACTGCAATGTCGCATGATCTCGTTGTGATCAAGTGGTAGCTTCTCTAGCATTCGCTTCTCCATACTCTGGTATTAAAGCGCGGCGTTTCGTGAAGTACCGAGCGTATTATTATAATTTAGAATACTGAACTCTCTTCATCCTCAATTTCTGCCAAAGCTTTATCGTAATTTATAAATTTATATTCCAATCCTATAATGCCCACTAAATCATTCATGCCTAGTAAACCTTTGAAATCCATCGCGCTTGTAGAAAGATCAATGCTAGAAATATCATCATGCAAAATAGAACCACACTCGAGGAGCCAAAGACTCTCAAGCACTCTATCCTTTTTATAAAGAGCCGTCATCCAGTCTTGGGGCTTATCCCATATACTACCATCTTTTAGATAATCAAAATCCTTACTTTGTCCATATGATGTATTTATCTGATTTTTTATTTTATAAAATTCACTTTTAACGCTTTCACCATATGCTGAAGTTCCAATAATTCTACTAACAGCACTAATCGCAAACACTCCATAGTTTTTACTGTTGAAACTCCATGATAATGTCCCCTAGTTGACTCGATTAAAATGTCCCCTTAGTAGAATAGCAGCCAGGAGCGAAGATGGCTGGGAAATTAGCGATGGGAAAAAAAGAGCTTCTACGGGCGAAAGTGATGGAACAGGTGGTACAAAAGGAGCTTTCACTGAAAGGGGCGGCAGTAAAGCTTAAGGTGTCGTACCGGCAGGCGAAGCGGATCTACCGGCGATATCTGGAGGAAGGCGACAGAGGGTTGCTGCACCGTAACCAGGGGAAGGCCTCAGGGAGGGCCTATGCTGTGGGGATACGAGAGGCGGTGGTACGTCTGTACCAGGAGTACTATGGGGACTTTGGACCGACGTTTGCAGCAGAGATGTTGAATGCACGCCATGGGATTCGTGTAGATCATGAGACACTGAGGCGGTGGCTGCTTGCAGCCGGGCTGTGGGAGCACAAGCGACAGAGGAAGGCATATCGGAGTCGTCGGGAGCGGCGGGAATGTTTTGGGGAGCTCCTGCAGTTTGACGGGAGCCATCACGACTGGTTTGAAGGGCGAAGGAGTGCCTGCTGTCTGATGAATATGGTGGATGACGCGACAGGCATCACCTTCTCATTTTTCTGTGAAGAAGAAACTACGTCCGATGCAATGCGGCTGCTTTGGCGCTGGATTGAGCATTATGGCATACCACAGGCGCTCTATTGCGATAAAAAGAATGCCTTTGTGAGTATCCGTGAGCCCACGATTGAGGAGCAATTGGCGGGTATTGAACCGAAGAGCCCTTTTGAGCGTGCCTGTGAGCAGTTGGGGATTGAGGTAATCGTGGCCAGTTCACCGCAGGTGAAAGGGCGGGTGGAACGAAGCCATGGAGTGTATCAGGACAGGCTGGTGAAAGAACTCAGGATGGCCAAGATTTCGACGATTGAGGATGCCAATCGCTATCTCAGAGAAGTCTACCTTCCGAAGATCAACCAGAAGTTTGCGAAGGTACCTGCACAGCCACAGGATGCCCATGTGCCGCTCACAACACCAACCTCGCTTGAGGACATCTTGTGCTATGAAACGCCTCGTGTGGTGAGCAATGACTATGTCGTCAGCTACAAACGCCGGTTGTTGCAGATTACGCGCACTGCACGAGTCCTCCCCAAGCCACGAGCACAGGTGACGGTCAGAGAACTGCTCGATGGACGGATCAAGCTGCTCTATCAAAACACTCAACTCGAGTATGTCGAACTCGAGCACCTACCACACAAGGAGGAACTGGCCACCCGCTCAGCTTAAGTGAAAAGGGGACATTTTAATCGAGCTCTATAGGGGGACATTTTAATCGAGTCTTGACACTCTGGCCAGCTTGCGTTGACTTTTTCCCTTCAACCTGCTAGATTTGCTTCGCTGCGGGCCCTTAGCTCAGTTGGTCAGAGCTGCGGACTCATAATCCGTAGGTCGCTGGTTCAAGTCCAGCAGGGCCCAACACTTTCTCTTCCTGCTCGGTTCCGAATGGTCAATTGCAGATGGAGCCGAGGCTCCACACGTCGGTCGGAATCAGGGCAGCAGCTTGCACGCATCCACAGGGAAGGCAACCGTCAACATATCACCCTTCTTGGGCAAGATTAACTGGGGATCGTTAAAGCGGTCCATGTACATAAAGGTTTCGCCAAACTTGAGGACAAAGCGAATCGTCGCACCAAGGAATTTGACCGTGTCCACGCTGCCCTGGAGGACGTTGACGCCATTCGCGGCGCTCAAAGCCGCTTCGTTAGGCGCGATAGACGAAGCACCCTGAGCGGCCTGCGCCGATGAGGCCGGCGCTTCGGCTGCAGACTTTGCGACTGCAGACTGGACCACGGAAAGTGCCTCTGGTCTGACCGTAAGCTTGACCTTCGCGCCATTTTCTGCCTTGAGCGCGCTCGCCGTGCGGATCATCGTGCCACTGACGTTCACAATGCCGTGCAAAGCGTCCACAACAGTGCCTTCCAAGAGGTTGAGCGTGCCGATGAATGAAGCCACATAGCTCGTCGCGGGGTTATTATAAATCTCAAAAGGTGTGCCCACCTGTTCGATCTTTCCATTGCGCATGACGGCGATTTTGTCGGAGATGGACATGGCCTCTTCCTGGTCGTGCGTAACGTAGATGGTGGTGATGCCCAATTCCTGCTGTATGGCGCGAATATCGTCGCGCAACTGTACGCGGATCTTGGCATCGAGGGCAGAAAGTGGCTCGTCCAGCAAAAGCGCCTTGGGATGCACGGCGAGCGCGCGGGCAAGGGCCACACGCTGTTGCTGCCCGCCAGAAAGCTGGTGGGGGTAGCGCTCGGCAAAGTCCTCCATGTGAATGAGCTTGAGCATTTCATCCACGCGTTTCTTGGTGTCGGCTTTGGAAAGGTGCGCCATTTTCAGGCCAAAAGCGATGTTTTTCCACACGGTCATGTTGGGGAAGAGTGCATAATTCTGAAAGACCATGCCAAGGTTGCGGCGTGCAGGCGGCACGTTGGAGACATCCTTGCCATCTATCAAAATGGTTCCCTGCGTTGGAATTTCGAAACCGGCAATCATGCGTAAGGTCGTGGTCTTGCCGCAACCAGATCCGCCCAGGAACGACATAAAGCTGCCCTTCTCCACAGAAAGATTAAGGCCCTGTACTACGGTGTTGTTGCCAAATCGTTTCGTTATATCTTTAAGATCGATAAAACCCATCGCAAACTCCTCTCCAATTCGATGATTAAGACAATGCCCACGTCAAACTATGATGGCGCTCAGTGTATGCCGCCGAGTTCGGACTTGGACCCTGGGCCAGAGCCCGAAATACCGCGCGTGAAAAGCTGAATAAGACCGATCGAACCCCACGTCATCAGGAAGCTCAAGATAGCGAGCGCGGCTGGTTCGTACGCCAAATCGCGACCAACGTGCGCCATATACGGCCCAAACGCAGGCCACGCCAGGAGTACGGCCATGGTGAGCTCACCAATTACGGTTGCAAAGGTCAGGAACGTGGCGGAAAGTAGCGCCGTCATCAGGTTCGGCAAGATCACTCGGAACAATATACTCAGCCAACCGGCGCCCAGGCTCTGCGCGGCTTCGGTGAGCACTTTGAGATCCATCGATGTCAGGCCGGTATCGATGGAACGATAAATATAAGGGAATGAGATGACGACATAACCAGCCACAAGCAGGGCAGGGCTCGCCACGAGCATGAGCGGTGGATTGGCATAGAAGCGGATGAGTCCAAAAGCAAGGATTACCGGCGGAATTACCATGGGTAGGAGAGAAAAAAGCTCAATTACGGGCTTAATTTTTGGCAGTTTGAGATTGATAAGAATGGTGGTGGGCACGATGAGCACGAGCCCGACCAGAATCGTATACACAGACATCTGCAGCGAAAACAGGAAGGACTGAATGAACTTAGGGTCTGCAAAAACGTGCTCGTAGGCTACAAAACTCAAAACTCCCTTCTTGCCGCGCAGGGAGAAAATGAAGGTGGAGATAAGCGGCACGAAAAAGTACAAAAGTCCAATTACAAGCCAGAACCACGAAAGGGCTTTACCTGCAATTTTTCGATTTTTCATGTCACTGCCTCACTTTACCCATTTGGATGCGAATCTTTGTAGCCACGAATAGGCAAAGATCGCGAGCGCCATAATTGCAACCATGCCCAAAGCGAGCGCGTAGCCCAGGTTTGGGTCGTGGAGTACGTCGCCTCGAATTTGGGCGCCGATCAGAATGGGCACCAGGTTGATAAGCCCGCCGGTGAGGGAGAACGCGGTGGCGTAGGCTCCAAAGGCATTGCCGAAAAGCAGAATAAACGAAGCAAGCAGCGAAGGCAGGAGTACAGGAATCCCGATGCGTAGCCAATATTGGAACGTGGAGGCGCCCAGGTTCTGGGATGCCTCTCGCCACTCTTTTTTCATATTGTCCAGGGCGGGTTGAATAATCAGGATCATGAGGGGAATCTGGAAGTACATGTAGGTCAGGGCCAAACCCCAAAAACTGTAGAGGTTAAAGCCGGAGTCGTATAGGTCAATTCCCAAAAAGGTCCGCAAAAATATCGTCACCATGCCCATTCGGCCCAAAGTCGAAATAAAGGCAAAGGCGAGCGGCACACCGGCAAAGTTGGACGCTACGCCTGAGAAGGTCGACATAAAGGAGCGGATGCCCTTAGGGAGGCCGCCAAGGCAAATCCCGTATGCGATAAAAAAGCCCAGAATGCCTCCACCAAGCGCCGTTATCAGGCTCAGTCTGATAGTGACAGTGTAGGAGCTAATGATGTTGGGTTGAAAAAGCTTGCCAAAGTTGACAAGCGAAAATCGGCCTTGGGTATCCTCAAATGCACCGACGAGTAAAGAGCCCGCGGGTATAACCATAAAGAGGAGTATGAATGCAAAGAAAGGAATTACACCAAGCCATGCTGTTGAAGTCTTTTTCACTTCTCTGGTCTTCCTTTTTTGTAACCCTTTTGTAACCCCATGGGTCAGTTGAGGGGTTTTGCCAACCAGTCTACGGACTTACCGAAAATGCGTAAAAAAGCACTGCCGCCTCGATAAGTCGGCGGCAGTGCCTCTATTCTACAATTCTACAATTTCCATCTACAATTTCCACAATTACTCTTGAAACTAGCGCTTCATAACCTCGACGTTAACCACCTTGTCCCAGTTTGCAGCAATGTAGGTGTTAGCCTTGTTCTGCTGGTCCAGGGTTGGGAACACTGCTTTGGCGTATGCGGAGGCGGGCGGCATCTTGGCAAGGAGGTCGGCGGGGATCACATTGCGCTTCACAAGATCGTTGAAGCGTGCAGGGTGACCATAGCCTTTCAGCCACATGATCTGGCCTTCATCCGAATAAAGGAACTCCATCCAGAGGCGTGCGGCATTGGGGTGCGGTGCATAGGCGCTAATAGCCTGCACATAAACTCCCGCGAGAACGCCGGTTTCCGGAATCACAACGGCGATGTTGGGGTTGCCATTGCTCTTATCGCGGTTGGAAAGCGCGTTATAGTCCCAGCGAACCGTGATAGGGGTTTCACCGGAAGCCACGGTACCGGGCACCGCAATGAGTGGTACAAAGTTGCCGGCCTTGTTGAGTTTGTCGAAGAACTTGAGGCCGGGGTCCATGTTGTCCAGGTTCCCGCCCTGAGAAAGCGCAGCTGCCATGACGGTCATGATAGCCTGGTTGGATGTGCGCGGATCGCCGGAGAGTGCAAATTTGCCTTTGTATTCTGGTTTGAGCAGATCCGGCCAGTCCTTGGGCGGATTCTTCACGATGTCTGCATTGACTTCAAAGGCGAGGACACCGTAGTAATCGCCGTACCAGTAACCATCGGGGTCTTTAATTTCGTTAGGAATAGTGCTCCACGTCTGGACTTTGTACGGTGTTATGAGTTTTTCGTCCTTGGCGAGCGGCCCAAAGGAAAGGCCAACATCGATGACGTCGGGGGCCTGAGGGCCTTTGTTGTTCTTGTTAGCGCGGATAGCCTCGATTTCTTCTCCAGAGGAACCTTCCGGGTTGAGCTCATTCACTTTGATACCGTATTTTTTGGAGAAAGTGTCAATAAGCTCGCCATAGTTGACCCAGTCGCGGGGAAGCGCAATGACGGTAAGCTGGCCTTCCTCCTTTGCTGCCGCGATAAGGGCATTCATGTCTTTGGTGGATGTGCTTTGGGCAAAAATCGCTCCCACTGCCATGAGCAACACTACGAGAACTGTGGTAAGTCGTTTCATATGACCTCCTGAGAACCGAACGTTGTGCGCGCTCCACTAGCGGAGTGTGCGGTCTGCGCTTCAAAATGCAAAGGCAATTATACATTGGTTTTTAATATTCAACAAGTAGAAAATCGTGTATAATGAGCCCTAGGCTTTAGACCATTGTGGATGAAAAATAGAGTGGACCGAAGCTTCTTGCAAAGAATGAAGAAGGAGGCATAGAGTTCACTATGCGCAAACACTACGACAAGGAATTCAAGGCGAAGGTTGCTCTTGAAGCAATCAAGGGAGAGCAGACGATTCAGCAGCTGGCAACACTCTACAGTGTACATCCGAATCTGGTAGCGATGTGGAAAAAGCAGCTACAGGAGAATGCAGCGGAGCTCTTTGAACGATCTCAGAAGGATAAAGAGAAAGAAGCAGCAGAGCACAAAGAAGAAGAGTTATACAAGGAGATTGGCCAGCTTCAAGTAGAGAATGAGTTTTTAAAAAAAAAGTACAGACAGTTGTACGGGACCGAACCGCAATGGTAGAGCCGAAGCATCCGCAGCTTTCGATTCGTCGGCAATGTGCACTCTTGGGTATCTCCAAAGGGAGCTATTATTATACTCCGAACGCAAGAAGAGCAAAGGAGGAAAACGAAGCATGTATTCTTGAGCATATCCTTGAGGTACTGCAGAAGACACCGTTCTATGGCTACCGGAAGGTAACGCGCTCACTAGCGCATATGCAAGTGAGCCGAAAGCAAGTGCGAAGGATCATGCATATGGCAGGTTTACGAGCGATCTACCCAGGAAGGAATCTTTCAAAATCAAGAAGGGGAGCAACAAAGTATCCGTATTTGCTCAAAGACAAAACGATATGGCTACCGAACCAGGTATGGGCATCGGATATTACATATATACGACTTTTTAGTGGGACGGTGTACCTAGTGAGCATCATTGATGTCTATTCCAGGAAGGTACTCTCATGGCAGCTGTCGAATACGATGGATACATATTTTTGCATTGCAGCCTTGGAAGAAGCGATTCTGAAGTATGGAGTACCGAGTATTTTCAATGCTGACCAAGGTAGCCAATTTACTTCAGAGGCATTCCTTTCTGTACTGCAAGAGCATGGTATCCAGATCAGTATGGATGGAAAGGATTGGGCATTGGACAATATCTATGTTGAGCGATTCTGGAGAAGCCTTAAGTATGAAGACATTTATATAAAAGACTATCAGAGTATGGGAGAGCTCAAGGAAGGGGTTGCTCGGTATATGCACTTTTATAATGCTGAGCGATTTCATGAATCATTAGACTATGAAACGCCCGATGATAGGTATGGAAGTAAGTTCTCCGTCGGGGAGCTAGAGAAGGTTTCATAAAGGGGGAAGATCCACTTTAACTTTTCAGAAAAGTGGTCTTGACAAATGGGCCCAGCTTAGTTTCCTTGCCAAAGCCCTGGAGGAATGCATCCATTGCAAGTCGTTCAGTCATCGTGGACGATATCGACCACCCAACAATCTTGCGTGTAGACAGGTCCAGGAATGCCGCAAGATACAGATACCCTTCGTGCGTGGGAATGTAGGTGATATCTCCAAGCCATACTTTATTCCAATGCTCTTGAGTGAAATCCTGCTGGAGCACGTTTGTCCAGGCTCGATTCGAATGTTTCCTGTTGTAATTTTTATAGGCTCTTCGTGCACCTTTCGCATACAGACCCATCGTACGCATAAGCTTTACGATTCGTTTTCTATTGACCTTGATCCCTTCATCCTGTAAGGAGTGTGCAATCCGTTTCGCGCCATATCGTCCTGAATGCTGTTCGAATACCTCGCGTATCTTTTGTGAAAGGACTTCATTCTCGAGCTGCCGGTCAGATGGTTTCCGTTCACGGTATGCATAGAATCCACTGCGTGAGATTCCCAATGTTTGACAGGCCTTCCTGATTGAGTATCGGTGGTGCTGTTCCACCACATACTGAAATCTCACGCTCTTTTGGTGCGCAGGAAGACCTTGAATTTTTTTAAGAGCTCAACCTCTTCTTCAAGTTCCTCACTTCCGTCGTTCAAGACGATGTAGTGTTGCCTGGTAGTCATAGATTGTGCTTCCATTGCCAGCACATGCACTCTCACCGTACTTCTCATACTCGCTCACCCAACGGTAGAGACTATTCGGATGCACTGAAAGTTGTTGCGCTACTTGCGATACCGGCACCTCATCATCGAGCACAAGCTTCACGGCTGCTACCTTAAACTCCTTGTTGAACTTCCTTCTGGACATGAACGCTTCCTTTTTTCTCTTAACTTCATGTCCATTTTATCATACCCCTCCAAGATACTCTGAAACTAGCAGCATGCTAGGATACTCCTCTTTACCAGTGTTTTAGCCACCTGTACCTTGTAATGATTCTTGCCAAGTGGTAATGCTCTGTTCACCGCTAGATCGGCCGCTTTTGCAGCTACTTCCTCATTAACTTCTTTTCCTTTAAGGAAGTGCTCGGCCTCCTTCGCCCTCACAGGTATAGGCGCTACTGCCCCGAGAACGATGCTTGCCTCAGCTATTTTGCCATTCTCATTTCTTATAACTGAAGCCACAGACACTAAAGGAAAATCTATCGCTTGTCTATGACGGAATTTCATGTACACGCTCTTGGTATTATTCTGCGCCTTAGGTAGCCTTATCTCTGTTACCAACTCGTCAGGTTCAAGGACTGTTGAAGAAAGTACACCGGCGGCAAAGAACTTCTCAGCATCAATGACTCTTTTTGTGGTCTTTATTTTAGCTCCAAGCGCTACAAGTGCTGTAGCAGTATCAGAGGGGCACGCTGCCACACAACCGCAGTTATAGCATCTCTTTACCTCTGTCTTTACCTGTTCAAGGCTAAACCCAAGCGCGTCCTCTTTATCAATTCCTCTCTCTTCCTTAGACAGCTCTGCCATCTCTGCTCTGTGCGACGGGCTAAGGCTATAGGAATCAAAACGTTTTAGCTCACTGGATGAAACGATGCTTTCCTTATGCGCACCGCCCAAGTACTCGTCTATAGTAAATACCGCTCTGCGTCCCGCAGCAAGCGCCTTAACAACGCTTGCAGGGCCGCTCACAGCGTCTCCACCTGCGAACAGACCAGAGGCACTAGTCACCTGGGTCTCAGGATCAGCCGTTATGACCCTATCGCTGATACCAAGCTCAAGCTCTATATAGCTAAGATCACAACGCTGTCCCACCGCCAATATCACGCTGTCCGAATCAAGCACCTCTTTTATTGAGTTGTCATACTTTGGAGAGAAGCACCCATTCTCGTCAAAGACGCTGGTGCACTTTATAGTCTCCAAACCTACAACCTTGCCATCCTTTAAGAGCACACGGTTTGGTCCCCATCTGGGCTCTATATTTATTCCTTCATCTAATGCCTCCTGTACTTCGTCCTTGAAAGCAGGCATCTCTCCCCAATCTTCTAGGCATACTATGACAACTTCTTTTGCCCCCAGTCTGCGCGAGGTTATAGCAGCATCCATCGCAACATTACCGCCGCCCACAACTATGACCTTGTCGCCAGGTTTTTCTCTTCTACCAGAGGCTACGTCTGCCAAGAACTCCATGGCCGGCAGTGTCTTATCCTCATTCTCAATATGAATGGAAACAGGACTCCAGGCACCAGAGGCTAGAAACACAGCGTCGTATTCTTTTCTAAGGTCGGATAACTTCACCTGCTTCCCGACCTCAGTGTTGCAATAGAATTCAACTCCCATGTTCTCTAATAGACCTATCTGGGCGTCAACCACGCTCTTTGGCAAGCGATAGGAAGGGATCCCGTATCTTAGCATTCCGCCGGCTTTTGGCATCTTATCAAAGACGCGTACGCTGTGGCCCTGTTCTCTCAGATAGAAAGCAGCAGCAAGACCTGCTGGGCCAGAGCCTACAATCGCTACCTTTTTGCCTGTGGAAGGACCGACAGAGATCAGTTCTGACTGGTGTCCCAGTATAAAATCTCCAACAGCCCGTTCTATAGATCTTATGGACAGAGCATCATCGATGTTGCCGCGGTTGCATTGTTCTTCGCACGTAGCCGGACATACTCTACCAGTTACGGCTGCTAGAGGGTTTGTCCGAAGAAGCATCTTTGCTGCTTCCATATAGTCTCCTTCCCTTATCCTTGCAAAGTAGCTTGGTATGGCACTACCAGCAGGGCATCCAGATCTACAGGGAGTAGTGCCTACATCAACCGAGCCGAAGATAGAATGAATCTCGTTGTGGCCTGTCATGGCGCTGCAGAAGGTCCCTCCCTTACGCAGACAGGTAAAGAGATCATCTGCGTTGCGATAGTACCAACACCGAGGTTGTTGACAAATATTTCCACCCACTGTAGCGTTGTTTCTTATCTGCGGTGAAGCCACCACGGAAGCTGCCTGAGCCAATACTCGATACTGACTCTTGAGCAACTCGCTTCTCTCTATGTTGTGCAAGGTGGTTAGAGCCCCAATGCTTACCCAGTTATTCTCCTCTTTTATGTATTCACCCTCTGTCGCGGAACGAAGGTTAACAACAAGCTCTGGGTACCTGCTGTAAATGTGATCTTTGAAACCGTGTAACAGATCAGTACCTCCCGAGATCACAGATACCTTTCCATTACCCTTTCTCAATAGCTCTACAGCCTCACCCATTGATCTCGCATTTACAAATTTGAAACGTGGTAAGCTCATTCTTGTTCACCTTCCTTTCCCAAAGCCTCAAGGATCTTGATTGGCGTTATAGGCAAGGCATCTACCCTCACACCTATCGCATTATAGATCGCATTGGCGATAGCCCTAGGAGTACAGCACGGTGATCCCTCCCCCATTCCTGTGCATCCATAGATACCATAGCCTTTATAGACCTCCATCAGCATTGGATCTACATTGTCAGGAAAGTCTTCCATTGTCGGAAAATGATAGTCTATAAAATTGAAATTGAGCGGAGCCCCGGTAGTTTCATCGTATATCATTCCCTCATATATTGCCTCTCCTAGACCTTGGACCTGCCCACCTATCAGCTGTCCTTCTGCACCGGAGGGATACAAAACAGTCCCCCCATCACAACAGACAAGCATCCTCAACACCTTCACCTCTCCGGTCTCTGTATCGACTTCCACTTCGGCAAATGTCGCTCTGTACGCTTGGCCTAGGTCATCCAAAGAGAGAGGCCTGCAATAATAGCATGCTATCGGTGTTAGGGTATCTTCTGTTAGAAGGTCTACTGAAGCGTAATACTCAGGTATCGTCATGCCGATCTCGGGTGAGGATTTAACGAATACTCTGCCCTCATGCACGTCCAGCTCTTCCGGTTTCCTCTTCAATTTGCGCGCTACAGCTTCTAGCAGCTTGCCCTTAACTTCTAAGGCACATTGGTATATAGCCTCAGATAGGAGATAGGAAGCAGCACTGTCCGTCTGTACCTGGTCCTTGAGCCCAGTCTCAGTATCCTGTACCGAGATCCACTTCACTTTTTCGGGGCTAACGCCCAGCGTATCGGCACAGGCCTGAACTGCGCAAGAATTGGTGCTTGTTCCGGTCTCAACGGTAGGTGCGTTAAGAATCACAGTACCATCTGGGTTGAGCTTGATAAGGACCTGCGTAGGCCCACGGCGATACTCCTGGTTCTCAGTATGCCATGTATTGTTAACAGAGAAGCCTATGCCACGCTTCTTGCTTCCTTCGAAAACTTCTCCTCTACCAGGAGCATGGCGTCGATCCCAGCCAAACTCTCTGGCTCCAGCACGTAGGACCTCTTCCAGGCAATGGTTGGGAGTAGGGACGTTATTACATGTTATGTTCTTTATCGCCAGCTCTATCGGGTCCATACCCAGCTTCTCAGCCAGCTCATCCAAGGCAAGACCAAAGAAATAGTTCACTTGTATGTTACCCACAGAACGCATAACACCGCTCGGGATCATGTTCGTGTAAACCGTCCTGCTTGCCATACGAAGATTTGGTATACTGCCGAGCATATTCTCTGACCACTCCTTTGGCACTATCTTTGTCACCGCAACAGACCAATCGTCATAGGCTCCTATGTTGCCTGTTTCCTCTATCTGAACCGCAGTGATAGTGCCATCCTTCTTTGCACCGATCTTAACTTTACCTATCATACTCAAACGCGTATCGTGGAAATTACGGGTCTGGCGATATTTCACAGGTCTACCTGTCTTTTTTGACATCAAGGCAGAAAGTACAAAGAAAGGCTGATCGCCACTATCACCACGGCCAAAACTGCCCCCCACATAAGGGCTGATCACTCTAATCTGGTTTAGAGGCGCATCCAACATATCATGAAGGTGCATACGAGACTGATCTACCGCATACGAATTTGACCAAACAGTTATCTGCCCGTCTCTTGCCCAATCTGCAAGACAGTCCCAGTAATCCAATGAGCACTGCTGTGGATTTGAGTAGGTACACTCTGTATCAACAACCACATCCGCTTCTGCGAAAGCCTTGTCAACATCTCCGCGGTCAACATAAGTATCTGGTCCAGAGAATTCACGATATGGCGTGTAATTGCTTTCTGGATTTATCTCTGGGTGAACAAGTGGAGCACCGGGCTTTATGGCATCTTCCAGCCTCACGACAAAAGGAAGCACTTCCCATTGGATGTCAACTAGTTTGAGAGCCTCTTCTACTATCTCCTGTGTTTCTGCAGCTATTGCTACGCCCACTTCATCACCAACCCAGCGAGCAGTATCTCCTAGAACTTTCCTATCCAGTATGCTCCAACTGCGTCTGCGGTCTATAGTGTTTGTAGCATCAGTCCAAGAGGATGAGGTAGTTTTAAGACTCGCAACCTCTGGGTCAGAGTATTTAATGACACCCACCACTCCTGGGTAAGCTTCCGCTCTGCGTGTATCAATGCTTTTGATCACTGCATGCGGATACGGACTCTTAAGTATCTTCATATATACCATTTCTGGGTGCTGGCGCTTCAAAGCTATATCATCAGCGTATTTTGCCATTCCGCTTGCCTTTTCGTAACTGTCTGAACGCGGCCTATAGACACCAATATACTTGCGTGGTACTCTGGGGGTGAATCTGTACTTTGCCATATACTCAAGCCTTCCTCTTGTTTCTCATTTCCTTAGCAGCATGCATAACCGCCTGCAAAACCGCAGAGTAGGTCCCACAGCGGCACAGATTGCCAGAAAGGGCGTGTTTGACATCCTCTACCGTCGGGTTAGGGTTCTCATTTAGCAAGCCTTTGGCAGACATTATGAAACCTGGAGTGCAGTAACCGCATTGCATCGCCGTACCATAGCCCGGCTCACACTGATTGGCAAAGGCCTTTATAATCGGGTCATTCTTTGCAAGCCCTTCTATAGTAGTGACCTCATGGCCATCAACCGCAAGTGCTATCGTCATACAAGAGAGAGTAGCTTTGCCGTCAACAAGAACTGTGCAAGCACCGCACTCACCAAAATCGCAGGATATCTTCGTCCCTGTTAGACCCAACTTTTCCCTCAGCACAAAGGCAAGGGTAGCCTGCGGTTCAATATCCTTCCCCACTTGAAAATCATACCATTTTCCATTTACCCTGAGTTTCAATTTCTCAGCACAAGGCAAAACGCTAAACGTCTCGCCACCTTTACTCAATTTCTCGCTCTCCATCTTCTGCTCCTCTAGCTGAAGCTTTGGGTAAGCCTCTCATTCTCCTCTTACAATACAAATTTCATTGTATTTATGAGGCTCTTTCAAAACTCTCTAAGTGAAGTATTTTTCTCATGCAAAGCGGGGACGAACCTTGTATAATGGAATCAATTAGGAAACCAAAGATAGAAGGAAGGAGTCCCCGCGATGAAAAGTATATCAGAAGTGCTTGGCTCTTTACAATTGCTGTTCCCCTTAGATTTTGATCTTCAAGAGGTGTTTGAGAGCTATCTTACTACAGAACACAAAGGTTTTCTTTCTCTCTTGCGGGTGATTGAACCATGTGTGGAAAGCTTTCCTGAAGGAAACCAGCACATAGGAAGGCCTTCCTATAGTGTGCTTCCCTTTCTCCGTGCCGCGCTTGCGAAGCGGTATTTCAAGATAGTCGCCACAAGTGACCTACGGCTACGGCTCTTAAGTGATGTGAACCTACGGCAGATCTGTGGCTTTGGGAAGCTGCCGAGTGCAGCAAGTTTCTCTCGGTATATGCGCTATTTAGCAGACAATGCTTATCTTGAGGAAAGCCTAGGAAAGATGGTGAAGGACTACTATAAGGATAAATCAGTGGATTCTGTGGCGAGGGATTCAACGGCAATCAGTGCTCGAGAAAAACCAGTCAATAAGAAAAAAGATGTGAAAGCATTCCCGCAGCGCAAGAGAGGTAGGCCTAAGAAAGGACAAGAGCGAGAGAAAAAGAGCCTGACAGTGCTCGAAGAGCAGGGAATCTTGCCTCTTCATGAAGCAATAGGAGGATTGCCGAGCTCCTGTGCCTGGGGTTGCAAGAAAAACTCCCAAGGGAATCTTAGCTACTTAAAAAGGCTATAAGCTGCACCTCGATGTGACCGAAGAAGGGATTCCGGTATCGGCAATTATCACTGGAGCGAATGTCCATGACTCACAGTGTGCAATCCCGCTTGAACGTATGACTGAACAAAGGATTACCTTTCGCTATTGCCTTATGGACAGTGCCTATGATGCAAAGACTATCTCTCAGTTTGTGTGTGGTAGAGGCCGGATTCCGCTTATCGATCATAATCCAAGAAGGAAAGACTCACGAGAGGCTTTTGATGCAGTAACCAAGGAACACTATAAGAAGCGCTCAGTGGTAGAGCGAGCGAATTCACACCTTAAGGATTGGATCTTACCGGAGAAGGTACTGGTGCGTGGTATCAAGAAGGTGAGTTTTGAACTCATGTGTGGAGTGCTCTGCCTGGCAGCAATCAAGATTCTTGAGCACTTTATTTTACCCAGCCTCATCTAAAAACGAATAGCATAAAACATAGAAACTCTCATGATTTATCGAAGGGAGAGCTATAAGCTCTTATCTCGTAAAAAGCTCACTTAAAGCCCTTTTTCTTACTTTTTTGTACTTGTTAATCCTTGCTCCATGCCTTATCCTGCAAAATCCTGTCTCTATTTCTTATTTCTACAATTCATGCCAGAATATTTTTAGACTTTTGAAAGAGGCTCATTTAATTCTTTTTCAAGGGAATCGATCATCTTCATAGACATGGTTTCTCTATACGTCTTCTATATATCCTTTGCCGCATCAGCCCAAAAGAGCTCATCATATTTCTCAGCCTTCGATTCATAAGCCCTAGCGAGTCTCGGATGGCGATTTATTCGGAGGTGCTCTGCTTTCACTCGATAAATCTCAGCTGAAGTCAGGTTCATAAAAAGACTCTTATTCTCTTGGCACCGTTGATAGACTAAATTGAAGCAGTGCCGACAGGCGATCTCACAGGTTCCAAAATAGAGCTTCTTTAGTCTCCTATGACAATAGGGACAGACAAAGTAATACCGAAAGCCTCCATAGTGGACAGACATTTTTGCTACAGCAACGTGCTCCATAAAGAATCCCTTCTCATTTTTCCAATAGAAGCTTATATCTCCTGCCCGTCTGAATGGCTGCTCGATATATGGCAGAGCTTCATCCTCATCGTGAGGAAGGAACCTTTCTATCCCAATTCCATTGCGGAGCCGATAGAATCCATCGTTTTTGACGATGCCTATTCCATTTAAGTCTTGAATACTGATATAGGGGACTTCTTCGATCTGAATGTGCTTATTTGATCTCTCAGACATACTCAATATTCCTTATAATCTCTCCGAAATCTATTGGACTAATTTTTCCAAGAATGCATGGCGATCTCAGCATTCCAAGCTTAGCTCTTATATAAATGTGCTTCCTTAGCCTCACTCTTTAGGATCGGTGTCTCATTGCGTGGCTGTGTCTTTGGTGTTTGTATCACATGCGGCTTGGCTGCCAGGGCCCAGCTGGTAAGCGTCAGCCAATCAGACGCTAACCAATCAACATCTTGTTCCATATTTTTTTTCTCCATGCTCCTAAAACAACCGCAACACGCAACATTTATATCGTATCTCTTTATTCCATATAAACATCATCATGTTGCGGTTGTGTTTTTGTTGCGGTTGCCGTCCGCAACATTTTAAAAGACAAACTCCGCCTCTTGTGTCTCAGGCTTGCCAATGGTTATAACTCCGCGGCTTATGTGCCTATAAACTTCCAGTTGGTCGTAGTATTTTTTAGCTGCATCGAAAGTTTCAAATGGTACTCCTTCCGCCGCGCAAGATAAGCGCCAGTTCGCCAGACAAAGGCCATTCTTGTTAGTCTCGATAAGCCGCTGAAGCACACATGCCACAATCTCTAAGTCTGTGTTTGTAAAATTGCCGCTTTCCATTGCCTCTCCTTCAGCATCATCAATGTTGCGCTTTACATCCGCAACAGAAACATTTCCGCAACATTTTATTTCGTTCTCAATTATAGAATTATCTGCATTTGTTGCGGTGTTGCGGTTGCTAGGTAGGTATCGCGAAAATATATCATTGAAAGAATCAGCCGAATATCCTTTTGGTGTTTTGCTTCCATCTCGCAGTGTGCAGGTTCTGATCTCGAAGCGTGCCAGCATGCGCGCTAAGCGGTTCGTGGTGAGTTCTCGCCCGTGGTTGATTTCTTTCCAAGGTGCTTCATCAAGCGCATTAAGTTCATCCACAAGTAGTTGTGAAGGCCACTTTGTTCGTTCTGGTTGTTCGGAGAAAATCCTCTGAATGTCAGCCAGTAAGCGCACGCTCAGATCGCCTTCGTCCGATTGTTTCGCGCAGAGTTCGATAGCTGCTATCCTCGCGCGTTGTGGCCATTCGCCGCCTGCCGTGTCCGCTATGCGTAAGAGTTCACGCCATACATCTGCCTGCCGATCGGAAAGTGCAGGATCGATCTCTGGTTCTTGCGCAAGTATTTTCTCAGCGTTATCTAGTGTCCAGCGCGCGACTCTCGAAGCCAGCGGTGCGAAGTCCTGGTCTCGATCACTTCTCAGCCGCTCGATCTGCTCATCAAGTAGTCTTCGCCGCATTCGTATTATGACAGAACGGCTTTCAATGGTGTCATGAAGGTTGCCTATTAAAGCGATAGCCTTCGGTGCGTATACATTAAACAGGCGCGGTTCGTTGTCATCGCCCACTATGCGCGCAACCTGCGCGGCTGTTTTGGTAAAGCCTGCGTTAGTTAATGTCCTCAGTTCGTCGTTTTGCTTAAACATCGCATCCGCTTCATCGATCAAGAGAGTAGGCGTAAGCATTTCAACGCATCTGAACAACGCCGCAACGCTTATGCTCGCCACACTTAGCGGTTTCGGCACTAGGCGGCTTACAACATCCAATGCGGTACTTTTACCGCAAGCCTTCACAGCAGAAGAAAATACAAGGTTCGGACAGACACTTGCTTTTTGTGCAATATGCGCAAAGACAATCCAAAGCGTTATTGCATCAATATTTACTGCGTTAGCAACAATGAAGCGGCGTACTTGTGTAGCAACATCATTGAGAAGCTTCACTCCATCTTGCGGCTCACTCGCTGGTACTGGTTCAGGTAAACTCAACGCTCGGCCTTGTTTCTCTTGCTCCTGTGAAGGCCTCTTGCGTAATGCATCGAGCACAGAAGCTCGCATGTTTGCCAGCTTCGCGATCTCTATACGGTTGCGCTCGTATTCTATGTTGTCTAGTTGCGGTATAAGAGAAAGCGCATTCTCTAGTTTGCCATTTTTAAGGCGTGCAAATATTTCTTGTAAAAGTGTATGCTCTAAAGTAGTTGAGCTACCGCTTATTGAGTCATCTACTGAAAGCTTGCTTTGCAGTAAGGTAGCTTCGCTTAGCGTGCCATTTGTAGCTTTTCCAAAAGTTTCTTCTGCGATACGGTGTAGGTCGAGATATATGTCAGTCATTTATGCCTCCCCAAATCGCAAGCGCCTCATCCCACAAGAAAGCATAGAAATATTCGAGGTTTGCCACAGTTGCTGCATCCTCGGCACGGAGAAAGAGCCTCGTGAAAATTTCTGCAAGCAGTAGGACGTTGCGCGGCGTTTGTGAAGGATTGCCAATAAATAGCGCGCGAACATGATCGGGAGCTGAATCTAGCGCAATCCTTGCATTGAAAATTGCAAAATTCTGCCATTGTTCAGGTGCGAGGTGCAGCTTTTCTCTCGTTTTTGCAATTTCTGCATTTATCGCAGCTTTTTTTATAGCGGCTATTTCGGTATTTTTTGAATGGATTTTATCAAGCTCCGAAATCGAAACGTTTGCAAGTTCAGCGATCTTTTCGCGGTTCGCCTGGTATTCGGCATTGTCAAGAAGTGGAAGAAGCCAAAGCGCGGTCTTTACTGTTCCAGCCCGAAAGTGCATGAAAACGTCGTGAAGTGTATAAGCCTTAAAATCACCAGCCGTTTGTGTTATGTTCTTGTTAGAAAAAGAATTGTGCTTTTTTTCCTGCGTTGAGCCCGCCCCCGCGGCAGGTTCTTTTGTCTCGGAACGGCTCATGCTTTGCCTCTACTATTGAGCATGGAAACAGCGCGCTCGTTCAGCTCATCGCGTGTGGTTACGCGGCCTTTGCGAACCCATTCCTCTAGCTCAGCCTCATCGAACAAGAGTCTCCCGTTGTTGGGTTTGTAAAACGGAATTTTTCTTAAAAAAGCGAGTTTATAAATGTACTTCGGCGTCGTCTTGAGAATGTTTGCAGCCTCATTGACAGTTAGAAAGTTTTGCATTTTTTACTCCAAGACGGCATGATTTTCCTTGTTTTGCAAAGGTTTACCGTCTTGCATTAGTAGAACATGAGAGGTTGAATGCATAAAATTTGCAACAAGAATTTCAAGAATTTCAAGAATTTCAAGAATTCTAAATAATGCTATTTGCAATTATTATATAAATTTACATATCTATTTGCAGAATCATATTTCATATTTAGACGAGCCATCAATTCTTTGACTATTTCAGCTCTTATCATGTCGGGAGCTATAAAGCGTACTTCAGAGATGATATTAAATGCCTGATCGCGCTTTTTCAATTGTATAGGTCGAGATTCAAGCATCACACTGGCGTGAGCCTTTCCCCATTTCTTCTTTAGCCTTTCATATGTCTGTCTTCCACTTGTTTTATTTTGGAATTTATTCCTTCCTTCCCATGCATCTTCTAATTCCTTCGGATCAATAAAATGACCTCTTTCCGTCACATATACATTACAAAAATCCTCGTACGACATATCTGCTGTTTCTTTCCTCAAAGCTTTCCACGCTGCTATAGCAGGTAATTCATTTAGCGTAAGTCTTGTCTTTATACTTATTTCCTTCTTGGGGTTAAATTTTTCACTTTGGACATCATAAGTCTCAAGCAGCTCCTTTGGAATGCCATGGCTTTGTGCTTCATTATTGAGCTTATTTATATTACCCCATTGTTCTTCCCATGCTTGAAGGCGGCTTTCAACCTCATTTTCATACGCAGGGTTCTGCTCAATTACCATTTCTTTGATTGCGAACATGATATCTCGTTCTTCTATTTTCTTAAGGTACGTATCTTTTCTTTCTTGTTGAGAAGCCTTTGTTTGCTTAATGTCAAGCATGAGAGATACAATCTCGGCAAAATCTGTATCTACTGCTTCATATGTTGATATTTTCTTGCTAAGCAGCGCGTCAGTGATTTCTTCTGCCTGCTTGAGATAATCGGCAGACTTACTATATCTTTCGATTCTCGCTTCTTGGCGCTCAATGTAGGAATTATCATCCTTAAGATAGCTTTCCTCTAAATACTTTTTCGCTTTAGTGTAAAGCTCTTCCTGGCTTACTTCAAAGATTTTCGCAGCATATTCAAGAAAATCCTTTTTTGCTTCTGTCATTTCAGGTAAGAGTATTGCTAGTCTTTTTCTGTATTCCTCGATCCATTTACTATTTTCCACTATATCGCTCGGATTTTCGATCGGCATCATTGATGAACCGATCTCTCGTTCAAAATCAGTACTCATCATTGTTCTCCTGTCTTGAATGCTATTGTTTTGCTCTCGCTCTTTGTCTGTAGCTCAGGCAAGCTCGCGATGATTTCTTTCTTGCGCGAATCCAAGAGGCGAAGATAGACCGTGGTCATTTTTATATCGCTATGTCCAAGAAGCCGCGAAACCGCGTAAATATCGCCTGAAGCTTCAAGCGTCATCATTGCAAATGAATGTCTCGCCGCGTGCCAGCCGAATTCATGGTCAATGCCTGCTTTCTTTCGCCATTTATCTAATGGTCTATAGACGTTTGCTTTTGTCGCAGTGAGGCGTTGAAAGACCAGCTCGTCGCGGCGGTGAAGCTCTTTGTCGTTAATAAGATTCCAGGCTGAAGGGGAGAGCGGTATCGATACAATGCCTTGCGTTTTACTTTGTCGCTTGACAATCATAGGTTCAGGCGTCCGCTCAATATCGCCCCAGCTAAGGCTCTTTAGGTCGCCAAGGCGTAAGCCAGTGAAACAGGACAAGAGAAAAGCGCGCCTACATTCTTCTGAAAGTTCGCCGCCAGGTGCAGGTGTATTATAGAGTCTCTGTATTTCTTCAATGCTTAGGAAGGCTTTCTTTTGCTCAGGAACGCGAATAGCCCTCACGCCTTTTGCAGGATTCCGTTCAATAAGCCGCTCGCGCTCTGCTTTGAATAGAAGTGTCTTGAGCGCATCCAGGTAGTGTTTCGCTGTCGCCGCTCCCAGGGTTTCTTGCTCCAAGAGATAAGCTCGGTATCCATCGACAAAACGTTCATCAATGTCGCAAAGCAAGGTCTCGCCTGCATATGGTCTTAGGTATCGTAGGCTTTTTGTGTTTATTATAAGCTAAAAATCCCTGAAAATATCAAGAAGATTTCCCTGGTTTTATCAGCGGGAATTCCCTGGAAAAATCAGGGGCAGTTGAAAACTGCCTCCTGGTAATCCAGAATCCCTTAGTCGAAGGACGAACAACGACAAGGGAGGATCAAAGAAGGTGATCAACATGCCCCAAATACAAAGTATCAGGGAACAGTACCAGAAAGGAAGCTCAGTGGCTGAAATATCCAGAACCTTTGGAGTCGATGCCAAAACCATACGTAAGTATGTGAATCAGGAAGACTTTTCCCCACAACCACCGGAGAAGTTGATAAAAGGATCCATCCTGGATCCGTATAAGCCACTCATAGATTCATGGCTTTCAGAAGACCAGGGACGATGGCACAAGCAAAGGCACACCGCAAAACGTATCCACGACCGGCTTTCTTCAGAAGTTGCCGGCTATGATTGTTCCTACAATACCGTGCAGCGATATGTCAAACAGGTACTTAAGGAACAGCGCATCGTGCGTGCAAGCTTGGAACTTGTCTGGCACCCGGGTGAAAGCCAAGCCGATTTTGGAGAAGCTGATTTTTTTGAACGTGGGATAAGGGTTCGCAAGAAGTACCTCACTCTCTCGTTTCCGTACAGCAATGACAGCTTTACGCAGATATTCGGCGGGGAAACTGCGGAATGCGTCTGCCAGGGACTCAAGGACATCTTTGCCTATATCGGCGGTGTACCGTCGGTAGTGGTCTTCGACAATGCCACCGGTGTCGGCAGGCGGATCGGCGAAGTCATCCATGAAGCGGAGCTCTTTTCCAGAATGCGTGCCCATTACGGCTTTTCCGTGCGATTCTGCAACCCGGAATCGGGTCATGAAAAAGGCAACGTCGAGGCAAAGATCGGCTATACCCGCAGAAACCTCTTTGTGCCAGAGCCTCTGTTCGACGATATCGAGGACTATAACAGGAGTCTACTTTCACTGCATGCTGACAAGGCCCAGCAATCGCACTACAAGAAGCTTCTGCCGATCAAGGAGCTCTTTGAAGAAGATAGACACGCATTACTGCCGCTTCCTCGCTCTAATTTCGATCCCGTGCGCTATGACTATCTGAAAGCCGATGGCTACGGCAAAGTACGGATCGATTCTTGTCACTACTACTCGACACGTCCTGAGTATGCAGGCCAGGAAGTGCTTGTCGCCATTCGGGCGCATTCGATCGACATAATGGATGGCAACAAACACCTTGTTGTTCGTCATAGCCGCGTTTATGGGGAACGGCGAAGCGACAGTTGCGATTACCGTACCTCGCTCGTCGTTCTTATGAACAACCCTGGAGCGTGGAAAAACTCAGGGATTCGGGAACTGATTCCCGATCCGTTGAAATCTCTCATGGATCAGCAGCAGCGCACGCAGCTCCATGCGACGCTGAGGACCATGCAGAGGCTATCAAGCGAATACGGGTTTGAAATCGCCGTGCAGGCGCTTGAGGAAGGCGTACAGCGCTCCAGAACATCGTTCCATGACGCGGCGATTCTTGCCGCGAGAATCGCAGGCTACGGGCTGGATATGGCTCCAGAGCGAGGCCAGGATCTTCATGTGTATGACGAGTTCCTGGAAGGGCTAGAGGTATGATCCGCACACCCCAGGAACGCGAACGCACGAGAGCGACAATCGCCTCCATGAGTCGAAAACTCATGCTCTCAAACCGTGTGGTTGAATTATGCGAGAGCGAAGCCACACCGCGACAAGAAGAATTCCTTTTAAAAGTGCTGTCGGAGGAAATCGACAGACGAGAACGTGGTAGGAAGGCCAGGCTCTTAAATCGTGCAGGGTTTCCCACCTTCAAGAGCTTCGAAGACTACGATTTCTCAGAGATCCGCTTCCCGCCCGCACTCAGCAGAGAAGAGCTGCTTCGTACCGACTTCATACCCGAAAAAAAGAATCTGGTGCTCTATGGTGGTGTCGGTACTGGGAAAACCCACATGGCAATCGCCCTGGGTATTGCCGCTTGCGAAAAGGGCCTTTCGGTACGATTTCTTACCGTTACCGAACTTGTGCTCAAACTCACCGAGGCATATAAGCAAGGCACGCTCGAACGCCTCATACGAGACTTAAAGCAGCTGGATCTCTTAATCTTGGACGAGTGGGGCTATGTTCCCGTGGATCGAGAGGGTTCCCAACTTTTGTTCAGGATTATTGCCGATAGCTACGAGAGCAAAAGCTTGATCCTCACAACGAACCTTGAATTCTCAAAGTGGGGAGGAATCTTCACCGATGAGCAGATGGCCGCTGCCATGATTGATCGCTTGGTCCATCATGGTCATCTTTTACTCTTCGAAGCGAAAAGCTATAGAATGACGCATGCCCTCATGCGGCAACCCGGGCCTGGCAAGCTAAAACCAAAGACAACGGTTGAAACTGGCCCTCGCCTTGAGGAAGGAGGTGCATAACTAAACCGCCTGTTATGCAGGCTGATGATGAAACCAGGGAATTCCTGTTGATAACGATAGGGAAATTCTGATGATAATTCTAGGGAAATCCAGTTGACATAAAACATTTTTGGTAAATGTGCTTTTTTGTCATAGGTCGCCGCGATCTTCTCGGCATATTCAATGATCGTTTCCTTGGAGGCGACAGGATCGAGTAGTTGATAGCGTTCGGACGCGAGTTGCAGCTCCCTTTTGTGTCGTATAGCCTCAGCCTGTGCCATAGTCTCTCGCCTCGAAGCTGCATCTTTTGGAACGGTCAAGCCGATAGATTCCCAGCGCCGTTTTCCTTTGTACATAATGTCGAGGTACAAGTAGTTTCCTTTTTTCCGAATCTTGACTCCCATAAAAACTATCCCTCCCCCATTTTTCGGTAGGTTCTACAGTCTACGTATATTCAACGTATTTTCTACATGAAAAGTGTAGATTGAAGTAAAAGGAAAGTCAAGGCAGTAAACGAAGAAAAAAGAGGTAGTTTATGATTAACCTTATAAGATAGATATTTTCGTGATTTTTTGCTTGATTTTCAATGTCTTAGATTTTGCCTTTTGGGCACAGAAAAGCTGGAGGTGGGGGGAATCGAACCCCCGTCCCCATGCGTGCGCTGCACGCGTCTACAGGTTTATCTGGTCAATGTATTGTCGGAAGCCGGGGCGCAGACCAGCACGCTGTCGGCTTCTTATTCCGGTTTGATGTCCCTCATAGGCACCGAACCACCAGTGAGGTAAGCTCCCTAATGTCACAGACATCCATAGCGTCGGAAG
>Ga0209606_1001707_pt1 | contig 26440 bp, 15 predicted proteins | sample AD_UKC057_MetaG_FD_184412 | JGI IMG/M metagenome (GOLD analysis project Ga0209606, IMG submission 184412) | Active sludge microbial communities of municipal wastewater-treating anaerobic digesters from USA - AD_UKC057_MetaG (SPAdes) (version 2) | ecosystem: Engineered > Bioreactor > Anaerobic >...
CAACCCGATGACCTTTGCCACCGGCAACGCCCCCGCTACCTGCCAGACCATGGTCCAAGCCGCTGCCGCCTGATAAAACCCAAACCCTTTCGCCCAAGTCGCGCCTTCCAGAATGTCCAAACTCCAGGGGTCGTATCCACGACCCAGTTGCCGGTGCCGTCGAAGTTGATCGTGCCGCTGTTGATGAGAGTGACATAATGAACCATCTTTTGGGCAGAGCCAGCGAGATTAATGGTCCCGACATTCTGCACGGTAGCGGATCCCGCTCCACCATAAAATGCGCCGCCAGTCCACTGAAACATTGCGCCCGGAAAACTCAGGGTGGTGGTGATGCCATTGACGATTCCAATCTCGCCCGACCGAAATTCAAAGCGGCCACCACCGGTGCCGGTATGGGTGCCGTACCACCACATCCATCCGGTGCCCAGGTCCAGGGTGTTCGTCGCATTGGGTGCGACGTTGTAGGTGTAATTGGTCCAGCATTCATCGTTACCCCCGAGGGGCTTCAAACACAGCTCTCCTGAATTGACAACAAAGGTAACGCCGGAGCCGGCCAAATTCACCCCGGGCCCGATCGTCAGCGTGCCCGAGCCGCGGGACTTGGTCAGGGTGCCGCCTTCGGTAGTTCTGAGGTTGGCGAAACTGCCCAGGATTGCGCCATCGCCCTGGAAATCGTACCAGTCGGCAGTCAACGTGCTGTAAGTGTGAAGCTCCAGCCCGCCTTCGGGCAGGACCGTCACGCTGTGGACCCTGACAGGCACATCCAGGCGCGTGGGCGCCCCGCCGTTGTTGCCGAGGATGACGTCGAGGCCCGGGTCGTTCGGATAATTGGTGGTGCTCCAGTTGCTGGGTTCCGTCATGCGCAACTGTTGGTTTGGAGGGTTGCAGAAGAGAGCCCAATGCTCGTATTGGCTCCAGTTGTTGTTATTTGGCCAGTGATAGGTGGACGGCGTCGAGCCAAGGCACGCGACGACGTAAGCCTGCCCGTGCGCTTTGCGGTCCCAGACCACGGTGGTATCCGGCCCTGAGAGCGTGACATTGTCTATGCCGCCGGTGTCCGGCCCGGTGCCGAACTCGCCGGCGATGTCCAGCGATTGCAGGGTGCCCAGGCAGTTGGAGAGGGCCTGCGAGGTGGACGGCAAGCCGGTGGCAATGTCCACCCAGCCGGCACCCGCCTGGAGCATGACCACGAAATGCGTCCAGGTATTCGACGCTGCCATCCGCGGCACCGTGATCACGTTGGTGTAGGCCGCTCCGGTCAGGATCACCGAATACACAAGCTGCGTTGGGGTATTGACGAAGTCCGAGATGAGGTCAAACACCAGCGGGTAGCCGTAAGCGGCCTGCTGATTGCCCAGGAACTTGGCGGGCGCGCGGAAGTAGAAGTCCGGGAAGTCGGGGGCGGCGTCGGTGGCATAGACGTAGCCGGTTGGATTGCCGCCCGAATTCGTGTAAACCGGGCTGCGGGTGTTGATAACGGTGAGCGAATCGTTGGCACGCTCCACGACCGTCCAGCCGTCGGCGTCCACGTCAAAGGTGGAGCCAGCGAGATGGCCGTAGGCGGGGGCGAGGGCGGTCCACGTGCTCAGTGCCGCGACCGTGAGTAGTGTGCTTGTGCGCATAAATGCTGTTCCTTTCCTTACAGTGTGATGTCCATTGTACATGGCGTGGGACCGTCTCCGGAACCGACTCGTCTGAACGGGCAGCGCTACGCCGCGCCGAGGGACGACCCAATCGTCGGCGGGCATTTTACGCCTGCGGGCCAAGACCGCGCTACTGCTGGATTGACCCTTTTCTTGTCGTGTTTTGACCTGCGAAGAGGGGGGCTACAGGACCATGGGACTACGGACTCCGGGACCACGGGAAGGAGGCAGGAGCGCCGAACCTTACCTTGAATGTTGAACCTTGAACATCGAACTTCGAACTTGAACCCCGAACGGCTAACGCTTGCGCAGGGAGGCGCGGTAGCGCTTGGGGCTCAGGCCGGTGTAGCGCTTGAAGGTGTGGTTGAAGTGGGGGATGGACTGGAAGCCGGCGGCGAAGGCTACCTCCGTCACGCGCAGGTCCGGGTCGTGAAGCAATTGGCGGGCGCGGTCCACGTGGCAGCGGGCGACGTATTCGGAGAAGGTCATGCCGGTGGCGGCTTTGAACGCGCGGCAGAAGTAGGGTTCGGTCACCTGCGCCTTCCGGGCGGCCTGCCGGGCGCAGGGCATGTGGCCGGGATCCTGGGTGACCAGGGCTTTGGCACAGGCGACGCACTTCGGGTCGGTGGGTCGCGGGGCGGCTATGTACTGAGCCGCAAGCTCCCCGAGACGCTGCGCCAGCTCCGCCAGCAACCGGCGGGCGGCGCGCAGGCGGGCTGGCGGAGCGATGGGCGTTTGCCAATAGGCCTGCCGGGCAATCTGAGGGTCCAGACGCACGCCCAACTCTCGCAGCCGCCGCCAGCAACGCCAGAACTCCTTCCGTGTGGGCGCGGCACGCAAAACCCCGCCACAAAGCAAAGTGGCTAACAGCGTCCCACGCGCCATGATTGGCGCCGCCACCTCTGTCAGCCCCGCAAAGCAGTGATGGGTGCGGAGGGTGCGGGTGGCGCGCGGGTTGGCTGGGGGCGCAACGGGGAACTGGCGCGCGGCTCCACCCTTTGGACTCGGCACAGCCCCCTGGCATTGCACCTGCGACATGAATTGCCGGCAGGCGGCAGCTCCCCGGGGGTCCTGGCAAAGCAAGCGACACAGCGGGGCCGCGTTGCCCGCTAAAAACGGTGCGTGCGAAGCGGTTCCGAGAGGGACCAGCTTAACGGCCATGCCGGAAAGCACGCTAAACGCGCCGAGCGTCTCGCGCATGCCTGCTGCATGTGTCACACCGCGCCAATGTCCAGCGCCCATTTGACGTTTCCGAATAACTCTACAACGGCAATCTTCCGCAAATCATGCGGCCTGGGGGATGCGGTCGTCAATGAGGTAATTGGCAAGAATCGCGACGCCTTTCCCGGCGACAAAAGGCCTCCAAGGGGCAAATGGACCGCCCCGGAACCAGGCGCCGCCGCCGCCGGAAACTAGCGCTGCAGGAATTTGGCGACCGCCTCGGTCCGCGTCCGGACCTGGAGCTTCTCGTAAATGCGGCGGATATAGGTGTGGACCGTTTCGTAGCTGATGCCCAGCTTGTCCGCGATTTCCTTGTAAAGAAAACCCTTGCTCAGGCAGTCGAGTACTTCCTGCTCGCGCTGGGACAGGTTCTCGGTCGGCTGGCTGGAAGGCCCGGCCCGCTGGAAAGACTGCGTCACCTTGCGGGCGATGTGCGTCGTCATCGGTGAGCCGCCACGCTGGACCTCCCGAATGGCCTCCAGCAACTCCGCGCTTTTGGTGCGTTTGAGCAAGTAGCCCGCCGCGCCCGCCGCCAGCGCGTTAAAGATGTTATCTGTGTCCTCATAGACCGTGAGCATCACCGCCTGGATTTTCGGCGCCAGTTGCTTCAACTGCCGGACACACTCGACCCCATTGATGCCCGGCAGGTTGATGTCCATAAGCACCACCTCCGGGGCATCCTTTGGCAGGCCCGCGAGCGCCGCCTCGGCGTTCGCATACTGGCTCACACACTTGAATCCTTCGGCCCGGCTGATCACGCGCGCCAGCGTGCCGCGGAGTTGATCGTTGTCCTCTACGATAGCTACTGTGATTGCCATAGTCTCAGGTTGACGCCGTGAACTTCACTTGTGCCCGTTCTCCAGCGGGACCATCAGCCGAACCACGGCCCCGCCCTCGGGGGCGGACTCGATCGAGAAACTGCCGCCGATATCTTCCATCCGCTTGCGCATATTGCGCAGACCATTCCGGGTTTGCGCCGCCTTGGTGTCCATGCCCGCCAGGCCCCGCCCATTATCGTGTACCTCGAGACTGAAGCGCCCGTCCTGCAGACGTATGCGGATCTCAGCCGCGGTGGCCTGTGCGTGCCGAACCACGTTGGTGATGGCTTCCTTGGCCGCAAGAAACAGGTTGTGCCGAACTTCCGGGGTGATGGGGATTGAGGGCAATTCCGGCGGCGCTTCCAGGCGGTACTTCACCCCCGCCACCGACAAGTAGTCCTGGGCATATTTGCAGACATACGTGATCACCCCGTCCAGCGTGTCGTTCGACGGATTGACCGTCCAGACAATTTCATCCAGTGCGCGGGTGGTTTCCAGGGCGGTCTGCTCGATTTGCCGGGCGTGCTCCTCGACCTCGGCGGGCTGGTTCTTATCCCCCTCCACCAACTCGCCCAACAGGGAAATCCGCGTCAAGCTCGCCCCGAGCTGGTCGTGAATGTCGCGCGCGATCCGCGCCCGCTCCTTCTCCAGTGCCTCCTTCTGACGCAACACCGCCAATTGGCGCTGCAGCCGCTGCGTGGACACGTAGTGGACGGAACCGACGACCAGCCCCAGCAGACCAATGCCGGTGAGGCTGATGAACCACCACTTCTGCCAGAACGGCGGCAGCACCGTGATCGCCAGCGTCGCGCTCGTCTCGCTCCAGACGTCATCCTCATTGCCCGCCTTGACCTGGAATCGGTACTCGCCCGGCGGGAGTTTGGGATAGAGCGCTTCGCGGACGTTGCCCGGCCTTTCCGTCCAGCCTGTCTCATATCCTTCCAACTGGTACTTGAACCGTCCTTTCTCCGGCGCCGCCAGGTTCAGGCTCGCATAGCGAACGGTAAGCGTTTCCTTGCCCGGTGGCACCGTCACGGTCGCCGGCGCCGCCGCCCGCAGCGTGTCGGGGTTCTGCAACTTATTGTCAATCAGGACCGCCTCAATGATCACCGGCGGTGGATTCGTGTTGAGGTCCAGACGGGACGGGTTGAGCGACGCCAGGCCCTGGATGGTCGGGAACCACAGCGTGCCGTCGCGTCCGCGCAATGCGCCCGGCATAGATCCCGACGTGCATTCAGTCGCCGGGAGGCCGTCCGCCTCGCCGTAAACCCTGCACGAAACAGTCGTTCTCTTGCCGTCGGCGAAGGCATTTAGTTCATCCTTCCTCAGTCGCATCAGGCCCGCGTTAGAGCCGATCCAGAGGCTGCCGCGTCCGTCCTCCAGCAAGTAGCCAAGGTTATTGCTGGCCAGCCCTTCCTTCTTCGAATACCGCGTCCATTTCCCATCGTGGAACCGTGCCAGGCCGCCGGAAGTTGCCACCCACAGCACCCCATCGCTGTCCACCTCCAGAGCCGAAATGCTGTTTCCTGGCAGGCCGTTTGTCCTCGTGAAACACGTGAACCGGCCATCGCGCAACCGATTCAGCCCGCCCCCCTCGGTCCCGACCCAGAGGTTCCCCTCCCGATCCTCCGCAATGGCCCGCACATCATCGGCGGAAAGCCCATCACGGGTGGTAAAGAGCTTCAAATCCTCGAATCGCAGCAAACCACCCTGTGTGCCCAGCCACAGGCCCCCGGCCCGGTCCTGGAATATGGCCGAGACCCTTGTGTCCACGGCTTCCGGCATGCGCAGGGGCACAAACCGCCCATACTCCAGTTGAAACAGATGCGGCCTGAGCGCACCCCAGGTGCCGGCCAGAGTCCAGTTCCCGCCCAGCGCCCCGCGGTTCAGCCCCACAAACACCGCCTTCACATCCAACAAAGTGTCTGGATTCACATCCAGCCTCGACGAGTCCGAAATGAGCCGAAACTGCTGCGTGGCGTTGGTGCGCCAGTGGTAAATCCGGTTCCCGTTGCAGCCGGCCCACACCCCGCCCTGGTCGTCTTCGCAAACCGATTGCACCACCGCCCCCCGTGAGACCTCAATCACTTCGAAGCGCTTGCGCCTCACCCGGTTCAATCCCCCGCCGTTGCTTCCCACCCAGAGAGAGCCCTCGCGATCCACCGTCAACGACAAGACAGAATTGTGGGACAGCCCCTCCTCGCTCGAAATGCGCGTTGCCTTGCCCGCGGCGTCGAACCAATACACGCCGTCGCCGTAGGTGCCGACCACCAGGTTGCCTTCCCGGTCTTCGCACGCCGCCACAACCGGCAAGGTGCTGGCCCACGGATACGCGCCCCAGTCCTGCTCTATGCGGTTCTCCTGGCACCGTTGGATGCGGCCATTGGCCAGGCGCCAATACCCGCCCCGCTTGCTGGCGAGCAGGTAGTTCAGCCGAATCGGGCTGACCTCGTCCGTCACCACTGGAATCGGCTTCAGGGCCACCAGGGTCGTATCCGTCCCGAGCCACACTCGCCCGGATTCCTCCGCGATCAAAGCCCGGCAAGTACTCGGCGCGCCTGAGCCCGCATGCCAAACCTCGGTCTTTCCGTCCAGATACCGCGCCAGCACACCGTTGTCCGTGTAAAGCAACACCGCGTCGCTCGGGTCCTCGCAAATCGCCATTAGACGGCCCGGCGCCTCTTCCTGCCCGAGCTGCACCCTCGTCAGCTTCCCTGCCTTCGCCACCGCAGTTTCTCCGTTCTCCGTGCCAATCCAAAGATTGCCCCGCCGATCCTCATACAAACGCCGGACCTGGCTGCTGCTCAGGCCCGGCGTGTTGTTCTCGTCGAATACCGTAAACTCGAACCCATCAAACCGCGCCAGACCGCCCAGCGTGCCCACCCACAGGTAGCCGTCCCGGGTTTGCGTCACCGCCAGCACGACGCTCGAGGGCAGCCCACGGGCAGTGCCAAACACATCCACCGTGAACCGCGCGTTGGACTCGGCCGCCAAACCGGCCCCACCGGCGAACAGCAACAGCCCGGCGGTGGCAAGACTCCAGCTTCTCCTCGTCATATCCGCCTCGGATCCGCACCCGGCCAGAGACCCTAGATCTGCGAATAGGACGCCGGCACCAGAAACCGATTGTATATCTTTGACACCGTGTCCGCGTACTGCGGGTCGTTCTTCATCTTGCCCCAGGCCGGATGCACGCGGAAGGCGTCCCAATGCTTCTTGTGGTCCTCGGCGCTTTCCGCCGACAGCAGGTAGGTCAGGTGCGGCAGGTTGCCTCCGATGAGCGCCTGGCCATAGAAAACCGGCCCCAGCCCCACCTCGCGCATGAGCTGGATCTCTCCCGTGTTGAACATCTCGACCTTCTTGAGCGCCTTCACCTCGCTGTGGCTCTCGTAGGTGCGCAGCTCGAACATGCGCGGCTTCTGCTCGCGGCAATAGGACGGCAACTCCACCTTCGGCATCCCGGCGAACGCCTGCATCAGCCAACTGTCAATCCGCTGGAAGGCCGGCTTGGCCATCGGCGACTGCAAATACTCCGCCCCTGCCGCCTGATACGCCGCGTCCGCATTCACCCCGCTTAGAATCGCGGGGAACTTCCACATGGCCGGATACGGAATCAGCACCAGCACCGCCAGGGGATCGTTCATCTCGCCGGACGCGGGCGTGCCGGGCCGCTCCTGCTGCACAAACACCCCCACCGGTTTGCAGCCCTGACGGTTCAACGCCGGAACGAGTGCCTTGCTGAGGTAGCTATCCAGCAACCCTCGATCCGTGCCGCTCTTCAGGTGATACACCCGCAGCTCGTAATATTCCCGGACGCTGCTGCTGCCCGCGCCGGTGCTGCCCTGGCTCTGCCCTTGGGCGTAGTTCAAACCAGCCAGGGTGGACACCGCGATAGATGCTTTGAGGAAGTCACGTCGTTTCATATTTGCGTATTGGTTGTGGACGGGCAACGCCGTCCCAGGTTATTGCCTGTCTGCATTGAAACCGTTTCCTGCGGTTGACACCACTAAATTATTGGCAACGCCCCAAACCCAGCCGCAAGAGAATGGCACGCGGTGGAACGCGTCCCTGGAGACGGCCAGGATGCCCGTGCCTGGGAGAGCACCGTTTCACCTCTTCGGCTCCGTGCCAACGGCAGTGGCCGGCGGTTCGTGGTAAGGTCGGCCGGCGCCGTAAAGCCGCAGGAGTTGACCGCAAATCCCTGCCAGGCGCTGATCCCCACTGGCGGTCGCCAACCCGACGGCCTTTTGGCCGGCGGACACCGCCTCCCTGAAACGGCCCGCTTCGGCGTACGCGGCGGCCAGCGTCCCGAGCGACTGCGCCTCGTTGTGCCCGTTCAACTGGCAGGCGCGTTCGGCCAACCGGACCGCCTCGGCACCGTCCCGCACGGCGGCGTCCGGGCAGGTCGCCAGGAGCCAGGCGAGGTTGTTCAGCGCTGCGAGTTCGTCGGGCTTGAGCTTGAGCACCTCACGATACTCGGCCGCGGCATCCCGGTATTGCCTGGTTTCCTTTAGCAGGGAGGCCAACTCCAGGCGCATTCCCGCGTCGGACCGCAGCCGCAGTCCCTCCCGCAGTTGCTCAATCGCGTCTGTCCGCCTCCCCTGCTCTGCCAGGACTGAGGCGTAGGCCTTGCGGATATCAGCGTCCCTGGGTTTGAGCTGCAGGGCCTCCTGAAACTGAGCGTCCGCCTCGGCGAACTTACCCTGCAAGTACAGCAGCCGCCCGAGGTTGGAATGCGCCTGGGCATTCTCCGGCCTTACGGCCAGGGACGCCTCCAAATGCGCCCGCGCCTGGTCATACTGCTGCCGCTCAGCCAGAATCCAACCGAGGTTGGCATGAGCGCACCACGCGGCGGGGTTCTTCGCCACGGTGTCCCGCCACAGCGCCTCTTCGCTGGCGAAGACTCGCGCGCGCTGGTTCGCCAGCACGGCGAGCCCGAGCACTACCGCGCCGCCGCCCCACCACAGCGCCTGGCCCGGCAACCGCAACAAAGTGTTGCCGCCACCTCCCAACCCACGGCTCAGCCCGCCCGCCGCCAACGCTGCCAAAGCGACGAGCGGCAGATAGGCAAAATGGTCCGACACGCGAGACAGGGTCAGGAAGAACATGTCGAAGAAGCCCAGCACAGGAAACAGCATGGCCGTAAAGCAGCCCAGGCCGAACAACACGTGCCGCGCCCAGGTCCGCCGGCCCAGCCAGCACCCGCCCAGGACACCGCACCACAGCAGCAGGGGCAGGTAAGACAGCGCCGCCCCGGCCTGGACCTGCCAGCGCGGGTAGATCATATTCAGATTCAGCGGGAACAGGGATTTGCCGAGGTAAAACCAGAGCGCCAGGCCGGCTCCGGCCAACCGGCCCCAGAAGCCCTCGGACTGCACCACCACCCCGCCCATAGCTCCCTGCGTCTGAAACCAGACGCTCCGGAGCCCAAACACCAGCGCCAGGACGAAGAACGGGCTCACGCTCAGCCAATCCCGCCGCGTGACACGCCCGCGTTGCCACCAGGCGCAAGCCACCAGCACCCCCGGCAGCATAACCGTCGAGGTCTTGCTCAGCAGCGCCAGCACGAAGGCCGCCAGCGCCAGCCAATACCATCGGCAATCCGGGAACCTGGAACCCGGGCCCTGACAATCAGATTCATGGCGCAGATACCACAGGAGGCTCAACAAGAAGAAGGGAAGAGAGAGGGTGTTCTTCAGTTCCGAAATCCAAGCTACAGAGGTAACGCAGACTGGATGGACGGCGAAGATCATCGCCGCGAACCACGGGGCTGATATTAGCAACCGAGTCAGCACCCGCCACAGAAGAATCGCGCCGGCGGCATGCAGCAGGACATTGACCACATGGTAGCCAAGCGGGTGATCGCCCCATGCCAGCCACTCCAGCCAGAAGGCCACGCAACTGAGGGGAAAATCCGTGCGGAACCAGACCGTGCCCAGTCCCAGTTCGCCCGCAACCAGGGGGTTGCGATGCACCACGAGGAAGTCGTCCCACAGAAACTCGCCCGGCAGCGCCGGCCAATAGACCCCGAACACTGCCAGCAGCAAAACCGCCGTGCCGCCTGCCACCCGGGTCCAGGCTGTGCTCGGCTTACCCCGCGGCTCCAGCGCATTGGCTGTTTCGAGTGTTTTCGGCATGCGATCCTGGACCATCGTTTGTCAGGGCCTGGGAATTCCAGGCAACCACAGATGTCCAAGGATGAACACAGATGGGAAGCAGGCTCAAGCCCTCAAAGACCCCAATGGAGTCGCATCTCAATTTCTGGCAACGTCCCGAAGCTCAGGCACCTTGACCCGTCGGAAGCGACGTCCAATTCCCTCCTCGCCCTACCCTCTCCTTCGGTGGTCCCTCCGTAGTACCTCCGTTCTACCTCCGTTCCTCCTCCGTCTCCAAAAACGGAGGTAGAACGGAGGTAGAACGGAGGTACTACGGAGGAGGGACGGGGGCGGGACGGTGGGAACAGCCTGCAACTGCAGTAATGGCGGCTATTGGCCAGGACAGGAACTCCTGGCACGGAGCGGTTAACGCGGGTTGTTCCTGCTGCCACCAAGCGCACCCTTGCGACAGAACTCGCGCGATTCCTGAAGAAAACGACCCGGGGTTGGCATCCGGAAGGTTCCGCACAGCCTCAGAATCCGGGCCGCAGGCCAGGAGTTCTGAAGCTAGGGGACATGCGGCAACGGTTGTCGGCGCCTCCAAACGGCCTGCTGGTAATGGACACCTTCCCGAGCCCCTTTGCGAACCCTCAATGGGTACTTCGTAGTATTTGCTTGCAGATCCCTGCAAAGGGGTTAAAATAGAGGTTAATAGACCCTCGGCCAATCAGTTTGATTCGTGAGAATCCGCCTCTGGGTCGCTGGATCAATACAAATAGAACCCACCATGAAGATAACAAATACCCTCCTTATTCGGCCCAGCCTCCGCGGTTGGGCGTTGGCGCTGGCCGTCGTCGGCGGCCTCCTCGCAATCACCGGAACCTCCCAGGCGCAAACGCAAGTTTACTCCGAGAATTTCGACGTGGATACCACGGCGAATTGGACTGTAAACAAGACGACTGGCGGCGACAATCGCGCGGACATATTCTTCGATTACAGCACGGTCGGCATTCCGCCGGCGCCGAACTCCGGCGGCACCACCCGCGGCTTGAAACTGCAGGCTAATCTAACACCCGCCTTGGGGGTGTTTCCCTCCGGCGTCAGCGTGTCGCCCAACGGCTTCAGCATCACGGAGAATTTTGAAATGCACTGGGATATGTGGATCAACTACAACGGACCGTTGAACGGCGGCGGCAGCGGGTCCACCCAGATTGCCGGTGGCGGCTATGGCACGGCGGGCACAAGCGTGAATGTGGCCGGTTCCGGCATAGATGCCATCATTATCGGCGCGAGCGGTGACGGCGGCACGGCTTCCGACTACCGGGTCTATTCGCCGGGCAAACCGGTCAGTTATCAAGATGGGCAATATATACTCGGCGGTGGGTTTTATGGGGCAGGTTATTCCGATTTCCGGCCCGGTGATACGAACTCGGGTTTTGTGTATGCCGGTGCCGGGTCGCGCAACAGCTCGGCTACGTACTATGCAACCAACTTCCCCGCCGGGCAGACGGCACCGGCGGCTCAGATCGCCCTGTATCCCCAGCAGACCGGTTCCACCGCCGCAGGTACAGTGGCTTTCAAGTGGCGGGATGTTTCCATAAGGAAGGTCGCCAACACCATCACCTATCGAATTGACGGCATACTCATCGCCACCATTGATGCCGTTGACGCCATAACCAATACCATTCCGCCGGGCAGTATAGTCCCCTTAGGCGGCGCCAACATTCTGTTTAACCACTACGACATTAACACCGGCGCATCCGCGGATCCGAATGCACAGTACTTGGCGTTTAGCTTGTTTGACAATGTGCGCATCACCAACTTCCCCAGCGTTGTGACGGCTACGGCGACCACGCCGAATGCTTCCGAGACCGGGCCAACTCCCGGCGTCTTCACGATCACGCGCAGCGAGCCCGGTCCGGCCGTGACGGTTTACTACACCATGAGCGGCGCCGCTGTGAGCGGCTCAGATTATGTGGCGCTGCCCGGGTCGGTCGCTTTTGCCGTGGGTGAAACCTCGACCAACGTCACCCTTACCCCGATTGACGACGGGGTTTCGGAGTTCGCCGAGACGGCCGTCCTGAACATCAGCGAGGGCACCAATTATTACGGCGCGGGCAATGCCACGGTGACCATTGCGGACAATGACACCCCAACGCTTGACATCTCGACCGTGCAAGGGAGCATGTACGAGCCCCTCCCGAACGATTACGTGAGATTCCGCCTCACGCGCCGCGGCAACCTCGATGCGCCCAGCTTCAACGTCAACCTGAGCTATGCGGGCGAGGCGGCGGCATCCCGCCACACTGGCACGACACCGGTCACCGTGAATCCGGGATCGCTCACCACGGATTTCGACGTTAAACCCGTCAACGACGCCCTGCTGCAAGGCAACCAGACGGTTGTTTGCAGCGTGGCGGACGGCACAGGCTATGCCGTGGGGACTAACTCCCCCTCCGCCACCGCCACGATTGTGGATGATGAGTTGCCGACGGAGACAGTGCTGTTTGCCGACGACTTCAATACCGACACCTCGGCGGCCTGGACACTCCTCTACGCCTCCACGAACGCGACGGACAACGACTACTCGGTGACGTTCAACTACGACTATTCCCTCCATCCTTATGGCGCGCTCCCGCCGGCGCCGCGCTCGGGCACCGACACGCACGGGCTGTTCCTGCAGGTGAACAAATTGCAGCCCGACGAGGCGGCGGCAGCCTTGAACCTGTATCCCAAGAACAAGACCTTCTCAGGGAACTTCGCCTTGCGGTTTGACATGTACTTGATTGCCCCCGACACGGCCACGACGGAATACGCCCTGTTCGGCATCAACCATTCCGGCAACCAGACCAATTGGTTCCGCAACAGCACTTTCGGGTTTACCGGGGTAGATCCAACGGGCTGGACATTCGACGGCTTGTTCTACGGGGTGGAAACCGACGCGGCGGCCCTGGGAGACTATGCGTTGTACAGCGCCCCGACCACGGCGGGCAGAAATCCCACCTCGCTCAATTCGCGGTCGGCTTCGACGCTCACCGGCATTTTCAAAGCGCCGCCCTACGGCTTCGCCGGTTCACCCGGGAATATCTCGGGTTCAACCACGCCTTGCTGGTCGGAAGTGGAGATCAGCCAGGTCGGAGACCTGGTCACCCTCAAGATCAACCAGACCGTGATCTTCAGCTATACCAACACCACGGCTTTCACCAGTGGCAACGTTATGCTCGGCCACTGTGACGCCTACGACTCCGCCGCCTCCTTTGACGGCGGGGTGATCTATGACAACGTGCGGGTCATCAGCCTGCCGGTCTCAGTGACACCGGCCGAGATCACCAGCATCGTGCCGGTCGGTACGCCGGCCACGAGCTACAACGTCAACTATGCCGGCGGCTCCGGCACGCAATTCGTGCTGCTGACGTCGCCGACAGTCAACGCGTTGTTGTCCGGCTGGACGCGCGCCGCCACCAATTCGACCGGCAGCGGGACCTTCTCGGTCTCGGCGGGGGCGCAGGCATTCTATCGCATCAAGAGCGAATAGCCTCCGGCTTCGATAGCAGAGCCCGATTCGCGCCGGCGCAATAGCCGGCCAATCCGGCTTGGGGCGCGGTGGTGTTGCTGAGGAGCAATGCCCCCGCGCCCTTCTCATTTTCCCGCGGACCACGGCGGCACTTGGAGACGCCTGGAGAGACAAGCGAAGCCGCGGCAAACTGCCCGGCCAGCGCAGACCGCAAGCGGCAGGAGAAATCAGCGCCAAGGCGTGCAAGAGTCCTTGCGCAGCAGCGCGCTTACCCGCCAGACTTGGCCGAGACATGATGACGATAAAGGGACTTCGCTGGTACATTGCGGGATTGCTGTGTCTTGCTTCGGCGTTGAACTATCTGGATCGGCAGACCCTGTCGGTGCTGATTGGCACCATCAAGGAGGAACTCAGCCTCACCAACGCCAGCTATGGCACCATCAATGCGTGGTTCCTGGCCAGTTACGGTGTGATGTATGCCGTCAGTGGGCGCATCATTGACTACATCGGCACGCGGCGGGGATTCGTGCTGTTTGTGTCGGGCTGGTCGCTGGCTAACATCCTCCATGTCTTTGCCGCCACGGTGGGCCAGTTCTCCTTCTTCCGCTTCCTGCTGGGGGCCTTCGAGCCGGGTAGCTTCACCGGCGGTGTCAAAGCGGTCGGCGAGTGGTTCCCCATGCGCGACCGCGCGTTGGCCATTGGCATCTTCAACGCGGGCACCGCCGTCGGTTCGGTGGCGGCGGCGCCCATCGTATCCCTGATTGCGGTCAAGTGGGGCTGGCGGTCGGCTTTTCTTATCACAGGTGCGCTCGGTTTTGTCTGGCTCGTGCCGTGGATGCTGTTCTTCCGCCAGCCCAGGGCGCACCCCTGCCTCGGCGAGCAGGAGCGCCGCTTGATACTCGATGGCCAGCAGGAAGAAACCGCCCAGCCGCGTCCCCCGCGGCTCGGGACTCTGCTCAAGATGCGTGAAACCTGGGGCTGTGTTTTGGTGCGCGCGCTGACTGACCCGGTCAGTTACTTTCTCCTGTTCTGGATACCTCTCTACTTTCAGAAGCAATACGGCTTCGATCTGCAACGCATCGGCATGTTCATCTGGATTCCCTATGCCGCGGCGGCGCTGGGCAACCTTGCCGGTGGCATTATCCCGCGGACGCTCATCGGCCAGGGCTGGTCGCTGGACAAAGCGCGCAAGACTACGATGATCTTCATGACCGCCACGCTCCTGATCTGCCTGTTCGCGGTGACGCAGGTTTCCCGTCCGACGGTGGCGCTCCTGCTCGTGGCGGGCATGACCTTCTGCCATGGCGGCTGGAGCAACATCACCCTCCCGGCGGAGGTCTTCCCGAAAAGTGCCATTGCCACCGTCACCGGCCTTGGCGGCGCGCTGGGCTCGTGGGTCGGGGCACTGGCGATGCTGAGCACGGGCCACGTGGTGGACGCCTACGGCTTCACACCGGTCTTCATCGCCTGCGCGATCCTTTACCCGCTGGCGCTGCTGCTGGTCTACGTGCTCATCGGCAGACTCGGCGTGGTCCGGACGGTCGCCTAGCCTGCCTGGTTTACCCTCCGATGGGTACGGCAGCCGTGGCCGCGTGAGGGCACGCGGCCTACAGCCGCCCCGACCTTTCCCTGCAGGCCGTGTGCCCGCACACGGCGTTGGGTGCGAGATATGCGGGCTGGCTCGCCTATGCCTTGAGCTCCGGCTCAATGGCCGCGGGGATGCGGATGGTGCTCACCGCGGCGTCAACGTCCTTGAGGCCGTGGCCGGTGATGAGAAGCACGATTTGCTCTTTGCGGTTCAGCAAGTCGGAGCCTTGAAGCTTTCGCAATGCGGCCACGGTCGTGGCTGCCGCCGGTTCCGCGAACACACCCGTCTGTTCTGCCAGCGTCCGTTGCCCGCGCAGAATCTCTTTGTCCGACACGGTGATGGAGAATCCCCGGCTTTCCATGACCGCCCGCCGGGCCAGGTGTGCGTTGGAGGGAATCGAGACGGAAATGGAGTCGGCAATGGTGGCGGGCCGCCGGGCGTTTTGATACGTCCCGGTGCGGAGGTAGTGATGGATGGCCGCGGAGCGCTCTGCCTGCACGCAGACCAGGCGCGGCAGCTTGGAGATCAATCCGGCGGCTTTCAGGTCGTAGAAGGCTTTGTACACTCCGCTGATAATGACGCCGTCCCCGACCGGCACGAGGATCACGTCCGGTGTCCGGAACCGGTTCTGCTCATAGATTTCCAGCCCGACCGTTTTCTTCCCCTCGAGGGTCAGGGGATGATACGCGGTGTTGCGGTTGAGCCCGCCCTTGCGCGCGGTGTATTCGAGGGACAGGCGGAAGGCGTCGTCGTAGGTGCCGCGCACGGGAATCACCCGGGCGCCATAGAGCACCATTTGCACGAGTTTGGCCTTGGGCGCGCTTTCAGGAACGAAGATGATCGCCTGCCTGCCTGCGGCGGCGCAGACGGCGGCCAGGGCGCTGGCGGCATTGCCGGTTGAGGCGGTGACGATGGAGTGCTCCTTAAGGCGGTTGGCCTCGGCCACAACGAGAAATGAAGCCCGGTCTTTGAGCGAGGCGCTCGGGTTGAGACCGTCGTTCTTGAGCCAGACATTCTCGAAGCCGAATGCTTTGCCCAAGGCAGCAACCGGGAAGAAGGGCGTGTTGCCGACCGCGTAGGGCGGGAAATACCTCGGTTCGACTGCGGAAAACAGGCTCCAGTCCGGACTTTGCTTCCGGAAGCGCCGCTTGATAGCCGCATAGTCGAACTGGACCGAGAGCACCCCCAGGAGCGGGATGCCTGGACGGTAATTCTTGGCGCACGAGGGACAGAGGTAGCGGATTTCGTCGCGCCTATACGGTTTGCCGCAGGTGGTGCAGTGGTAAAGAACGGGGGTCATAGCAGAGCCAAGGGCTGAAACCCAAAAGCCGAAATCCGAAGGCCGAAATCCGAAATTGGAGAGGTATTGGTCCGGTTTACACCACAGAAGGGAGGCACGGCTGCTTCCCCCGCACCCCGGCCCTCTCCCTTGGGGAGAGGGAGGCTCGCACTCCGTCTCTCGAACATGGCCGACGCACTAGATTCGCCGATGCGCCGCCGAGCATTCCCCCTCTCCCCTAGGGAGAGGGTTGGGGTGCGGGGGAACAGAACGGACATGCGAACCAGCTCAGGCTCTGCCATTCAGGCGAGCGACCAGGGCGGCGTAGAACGCCGCGGCGGCGCTCAAGTGCTGCACGGGGCAAGCCTCGTTCGGGGCATGGGCGTAGACCTCGTTGCCGGGGCCGAGTCCGAGGCATGGGATTCCTTTCATGCCGGCAATGGCAACCGCGTTGGTGCTGAAGGTCCATTTGTCCACCAGCGGCGCCTTGCCCAGGACACCTTTGTATGCCGCCTCCGCGTCTTTCAGGTAGGGCGACTTCGGCTCCAGCACCCAGGTCGGGTAATACTTCTCGGTCGGATACACCTTGCCCGTGTAGGCCGCTTCGGCGTAGTTGAGCACGAACACTTTGGCGTCCGGGTAGCCTGCCCGCTTTGCCGCGTCCCGCACCTCGGCCAGGGCGCTCGCCTTGGTCTCGCCGGCGGTGAGCCGCCGGTCCAGATGAATGCCGGCCCCATCGGCCACCGCGCAGAGCGACGGCGACGCGGAGCGCACCTCGGTGACCGTGACCGTGCCTTTGCCCAGAAACCGGTCCTCGCGCAGGCGCTCGTTCAGCTTCTCAATCTCCAGCGCGATGCGCGCAATCTTGTAGATGGCGTTGTCCCCGCGCTCGGGCGCCGAGCCGTGGCAGCTTCGGCCCTTGACCTCGACGCGAATCTCCATCCGCCCCCGGTGGCCGCGATAGAGGTTCAGGTTGGTTGGCTCGGTGATGACGACAAACTCCGGCCTGAGCTTCTCCTCCTTGAGCAGGTATTGCCAGCACAAGCCATCGCAGTCCTCCTCCATGACGGTGCCGGTGAAGTAGATCGTGAACTGGTCGTTGAGCCCCAGCTCCTTGATGATCTTGGCCGCATAGACCATCGAGGCCATGCCGCCCTTTTGGTCCACCGACCCGCGCCCCCAGATCTTGCCGTCTTTGATCCGGGGCAGGAAAGGGTCGGATTTCCACTGCTCGCGGTCGCCGGGATAAACGGTGTCAATGTGGGCGTCGAAGGCTATCACGCGGCGGCCTTTGCCAATCCGCCCGATGATGCTGCCCAAACCGTCAATGCGCACCTCGTCGAACCCGACTTGCTTCATCTCCTTCTTGATGACCCCAATAACCTTCTCCTCCTTGGAGGAAAAGGAAGGGGTGCGAATCATGTCCGCCAGGAAGCGCACGGTTTCCTTCTCAAGCGCTTTGGCGCGTTTCTGAATGGCTAGGTAGGTAGTCTTCATATTAAAGCTGATGTCACAGGAGCATCGGGGAAGGGAATCCCGGGGCTGGTGTGCGGGCATGCGCGCTGCAATGTGTCGGCAGCCGCGGTCGAGCGGACGTCTGCTTCCCCCTCACCCCAGCCCTCTCCCTTAGGGAGAGGGAGAATCGTCGGCTGCGCGCCGGCAAACCTAGTGCGTCAGGTATTCCCGAGAGACGGATTGCGGGTCTCCCTCTCCCTAGGGGAGAGGGCCGGGGTGAGGGGGGACAAGCTGTCCTTCTTTCCAGGCCGCTCCACATCACGAACTCCCTTCGCCACAGCATCAGAGGCGCCTCCAGAGTTCCTTCGCCAACTCGCGGGCACGGGCGTTGATGCGCGGCTCGTCCAGGTTCAGCGTCAGCCGTTTATTCTGCATCAGCACACGGCCGGCGACGATCGTCGTATCCACCGCGGCTTGGGACATGCCAAAGACGACGTGGCCGAAGGTGTTACCCGCTTCCAGCGGTGTGGGCGGATCGTAGTCAATGAGCACCACGTCGGCCACGCAGCCCTCGCGCAGCTCGCCCAGCGGGAGATTGAAACACCGGCCCCCGATGGCGGGATTGTTGAACAAAAGCGCCGAGACGACTTCGCCAAAGCCAACCGAGGGGTCTTGCGCGCGGAGATGTTGTGCCCAGACCGCGACGCGCACCTCCTCAAGCATGTTGGTGGTCATGGCGTCCGTGCCCAACCCGACCAGGACTCCCCGCCGCATCAGGGAGACGACATCCGCGATGCCCACGGCGTTATTCAGATTCGATTGGGGATTGTGAACCACCGCGGTTTGCGTCTCGGCCAACAGGCCCATCTCCCGGCGATTCACGTGCACGCAATGTGCGGCGATGCTCCTGGGGCCGAGGATGCCGAACTGGTTCAGCCTCTCCACCACCCGCCGTCGGTGCTTCTTCTCGGAGTAATCCTGGTCGCTTTTCGCTTCCGCCACGTGGATATGAAATCCGGCGCCCAGCTCCTGGCCCAGGGCTGCGGCCTTTGCCAGCGTGGCGTCCTTGAGCGTGAAGGCGGCATGGAGGCCGAAGAGGGCGGAGAGGTGAGTGGCGCGAGTGGCCTGACAGCGACGGATGAAGCCGACGTTTTCCTCCAAGCCCTCTTTGCTGATGCGCGCGCCATCGCGGTCGGAGAGCTCATAGCAGAGGCAGGCGCGCACGCCGGTTTGCTTAACCGCCTTCTCGATGGCCTGCAAGGAGCCACGGACCGAGCCGGGGCTGGCGTGATGATCAATGAGCGTTGTCGTGCCGTGCCGTATCGCATCCAGCAAGGCGATGAGCGCGCTGTAGTAGCAATCCTCCGTGGTCAGGGCCGAGTCCAAGCGCCACCACAGATTCTCCAGCACTTCGACAAAGCTCCCGGCCGGCTTGGTCTTGGTCAAACCGCGCGCAAACGTGCTGTAGAAGTGCGTGTGGGCATTGATAAAGCCGGGGGCCACGACCTTGCCCGCAGCGTCAATTCGCTTGCCGGCAAACCCTTGGAATCGGTTCTTGGGGGCGACTTTCGCGATGTAGCCGTCCTCGATGAGGATCGAGTGATTGCGCAGGACCGCGGGTGTCTTGCCGGCGGTTAGCACGGTCGCGTTTTCGATGAGCAATGACATGGCAGGTGACACTCTTACAAGGGTTGCACAGTTGCCCGCGCTAGTGCTTGAGGGCGGCCAGTTCGCGGGCGGTGCGCGGGCGCATGGAGATGGCGCCGGCAAAGCACTTCTGCGCGCAGAGCGAGCAGCCGATGCAAAGCGCCGCGTCGAAGAGCGGCACTTTCCTCCCGTTCAGCGTGATGGCCTGGTACGGGCAGCGCGTGCAGTTGCCGCAGTGCTCGCAAAGCTCCGCGTCCACCTGCGGGAGCTTCTTGGTGGCCGAAAGGGCCATGAAGTCCGTAATCGGGTTCGGCAGCGCCGCGCCAATCAGTTCCTTGACGGACTTGAACCCTCGATCCTGCATCAGGAAGCTGAGCCCGGAGTGCAGTTCATCCACAATGCCCAGGCCGTACTTCATCACGATGGTGCAGAACTGCACCGTCTGGGCGCCCAGAGCCAGGAAGTTGGCGGCGGCCTGGTAGTTCATCGGACCGCCGTTGCCGGAGACCGCGACGCCCATGCCCGAGACCTTTGCCAGTGTCAGGTTGCTGATTGGCAGCACCCCTTCGCCAGACATGCCGACCACGACGCCCTCTTCCCAACGCCGGTTCCGCGCTTTGCGTAGGTCGAGCGACGGGAAGCTGTTGGCCAGGGTGACGCCGCCCTTCTTGTTGGGATACTTCGCAAAGACCTGCTGGATTCGCTTGATGATTGGGTGGATGGAGGTGACCGCTGCAGTGAGCTTGAACAGCTTTGGGTTGTCCTCCGAACTGGCTTCCATGACCCAATCAATGATTTTGGCTGCCAGCTCTGCGTTCTGCGATACGATGTCGCCTTCCGTCCCGTCGCCGCCTTGTGGACAGGAGAGGCTGTATTCAACGCCCATCGCCCCGGCGGCCTCCAGCTTTCTTGTATTCGACTGCCAGACGGCTTTGTCGGCCTCGTCGTGCCCGGTGACCGGCCCGCCGGTCGAGGCGAGCGTCAGCCGGTCCGGGAATTCCGCTACCAACTGCCCCACCTCCTGGCAGACGCGCCCGAGATCGTGGCCGGAGACATTGTCGCAGTTCGCATAGGTCGAAGCGCCGAACACAGTCATGTACTCGGCCGGGATGTGAATCGGCACGTTGTCGAAGGCCGTCTTCATCACTCCGCCGGACCAGCCGGCTTCGTAGGCCTTGCGCATCTGGGCGTAGCCGTCTGTATGCGGCGCGGCTGAAAGCAGGAAGGGGGACCGAATTCTGCGCCCGAAGAACTCCGCTTCGAGCGGCACGGGACACAGGTTCAAACCTGCCAGCACCGCGCAGCTCTTCGCGCGGTTCCTAAAGCGGGGCGGCTTCTTGCCAAGGATATACGCGTCAGCCTCCAGCGCGGCGTTCTTGCCGGTCGCCACCGACTCGACGACGGTCGCCGAGCCCAGGATCATATCGCCTGCATAGAAGATGCCCCGGACCTTCTCGACAGGCATCCGGGACCGGCTGCCAATGGCTGAGATGACCACGTCAAACTCCCGGAAGACGGGGGACTCCTTCCGGTTGACCACGAAGTTCTGCACCTGGGGCTTCTTGCCCTTTGGGAGCATCATTCGGGCGATGCGCACACCGGTTACCCTCTTGCCCTTATGTGTGATCTCGATCGGGCGGGAGCAACTTGCGATCTCGATCCCATGCTCCAGCAGCATTTCCCGCTCGTAAGCCGTCAGCGGCATGTCCGGCTGCCGCCGCCGGTAGATCAGCTCCACCGAAAGGGCGCCGCGCTTCTTCGCCGTCGTGGCGCAGTCAACGGCCACCGCGCCTCCGCCCAGCACAGCCACCTTCTTGCCGACCACCGCAACCTGCTTCTGCTGCTCCAGGAAATGCTGCCATGAAATCGCATATTCCTCGCCCGGGATGCCCAGCCGCATCGGCTCTTCCACGCCCGCGCTGACAATGACTGCCCTGAAATCCTTGAGCAACGCTGCCGGGTCGGCCACCGCCTTGCCCATCTGGAAGTCTATCGCGCCGAGGGCCTTGACGAACTCGATGTCCCGGCCCGAGACCCGCTTGTCGAGCCGATAGTCCGGAATCAGGCGCGTCATGCCACCCAGCCGCTTTCGTTGCTCGTAAACGGTTACCTGGTAGCCGCGCTGCGCGAGCACACTGGCTGCGCCTAGGCCTGCCGGGCCGGCCCCGATCACCGCCACCTTCTTGCCGTTGCACCTGGGCGCTTTGAAGCCTTCCAAACCCGCCTGGTAGGCGCGCTTCATAACGCTGGCCTGAACAGCGGGAATATTGATGGGCTGGTCGAACGTGCGGCGGGAACACGCCTTCATGCAGAAGTAATCCGGGCAAACCACGCCGCAGACCCAGCCGAGGGGATTCGAGCTCATGATCAGCGCCCCGGCGCGCCGGTAATCGGATGGCGTCCCCACGCGGGCTGCCATGATGAAGTCCGCCGGAGAGCAATCCGCCGGGCAGGCTGACTTGCAGGGCTTCGCCTCGCAGTATTCACACCGGTTGAGTTCCGCCCGCAATTGGGCGTCGGTTAGGGATCCGTCGTTGCTTTTCATGGCCGCATCATTGGAAACAAGGTCTCTGATAATGACACCCCCGACGGGTCGCCGCAACCACACACCTGTTGGCCTTTGCTAACCGTCTGCTGGCTTTGTCTGGACACGAAGCTCACGCCAGTAGTCCGCGTCCGCCGATTTGGGTCTATGGCCGCATCGGATCCCCGGCCCCCTTGGCCGCCTGGATGAAGGCTCTGACCTTGGCGTGATCCTTCTTCCCGGGGGCGGCTTCGACTCCGCTCGACACATCTACCGCATAAGGCCGCGCCCGTCGCACGGCCTCAGCCACATTCTCGGGGGTTAGGCCCCCGGCCAGAAAAACAGGGCGGCCCCAATCGTGGGCCTGCAAGGCAATATCCCAGTTGAACGTCTCGCCGGTGCCCCCGGGTTGCCCCGGGGTGTACGCGTCGAACAGCCACGCGTCTGTGTGGTAATCCAACGCCGCTCGCAGCGACGCCGTGTCACGAACGCGAAAGGCCTTCATGCACATCAGGCCGAATTGCAGGCAGTATTCAGGAGACTCGTCACCGTGAAACTGGAGAAGACTCAGACCGCATTCGTGGGCGGCGCGCAGGACCAAGTCTTCGGGCGCGTTGACAAACACGCCCACCTTCATCACGAACGGAGGCAGTTCGCGGATGACATGGGCGGCCGCATCCACGCGAACATGACGGGGGCTTCGTTCATAGAACACGAAGCCTAGCGCATCCGCGCCCGCTTCGGCCGACGCCAAGCCGTCGGGGACATTTGTGATGCCGCAGATTTTTACTTTCACGGGCATTGCATTCAGGCAGCATACCCGCTTCCGGAGCAAGGACAACCGCGCAGTGATCCAAGCCGCGGGACGCTCCTGGCATCTCCCTACTGCGGTCTCAATGCGCTGCGACCGTCTCCAGGCGCGGCCCGGCTGGCTCGGGATAGGCATCAAGGCGCCAGGAACGTCTGCCATATGCACCGCAGCTTTGGAGTTCGCCATCGACACTGCCCGAAAGAGCATTTGCGCGCGGCTTCTCTTGTCTGTATGCTGCTGCTTCGGGCTGCCCCCATAGCTCAAATGGATAGAGCGGCGGTTTCCTAAACCGTTGATCCCCGTTCAATTCGGGGTGGGGGTACCAACTCGGCAACGGCCAATAAGCCGCGTCAAATGAGGGCTTTGCGAAGGAGAAGGAACCCGTAGTTTACTGGAGCCGGTGCGAGCCGCAGGTTCGACTTGCTCAAAGACTTGCTCAAAAACGTCATGGCGATCCCGCAAAAACTGAAAAATCCAGTTCTTGCGTGGTATGCGGAAATCAGAGCGGTTCACTGTAAAAGAATTCGTTTACCGCAGTGGGACACCTGCCTTTCGGGTCCAAGGCCGGATGCCGGACGGAACACAGATCAGGCGAAACGTTCCGACTCTCCACGAGGCGCTGCGGGTTAAGGAGGAACTGGAACTGAAGGCGCAGGGCCAGCCGGTTGACTTCGTGCTGCGGAAAACCTGCCTCACGCAGGAAGAACTGGTCGAAGCCGAACACGCGGTTCGCAGGCTGCGTGAAGCCCAAAACGCTCAGCCCCATCTGAAGGGTAAATCACTCCAATTCGTCGTGGAATATGCGCTGAGCAACTACAAGGAACTAACCAAGGTGAAGACCATTCGGGATGCGGTCAGCGAGTTCTTGGCAGTGAAAAGGGAGAAAAAGAAACGCCAACGCACCATCACGGACTACACCAGCCGCCTTGGCAAGTTGGTGAAAGAGCATGGTGATCTAATGGTCAACCAAACCACGACAGAGCATCTCGAAGGGTTGGTTCAAGGCTGTGGTTACGAAGGCGTCACGCAGAACCATTACCGAACAAAATTCCGCACTTTCTTCAAGTGGTGCCGAAAGCGGAAGTACTGTATCTCAAACCCGGCGGAGGACATCGAAGTCGCCGAAGTAGATGAGCACGAGCCTGTCATCTTTACGCTCGACCAAGCAAAATCTCTGCTTCGGGCGGCGCTCACGCACGAGCAGGGTCTGATGGTTCCCTACATCGCTGTTGGACTATTCGGCGGCCTCCGGCCCGCTGAAATCGGGTTTCTTCGATGGAATAACGTAAATCTCAAGTCCAAGCTGATAACCGTGACCGGCTTCACGGCGAAGCGGCGAAAGCGACGACATGTGGAGGTTTCCGATAACCTCGCCCAATGGCTGCTCCCCTATGTTGGGCGGCCTTTTGTTCCGAAGAACTTCCGCCGCGATTTCGACGCAGTACGACGATTGGCAGGTTTCAAAGGCAGTCTGACCAAGAAAGGAGTGGATGAAAATCTCCAGCCTTGGCATGAAGATGTGATCCGCCACACCGCGATCTCGCACCACTATGCAGACTCTGACGATGAGGGTAAAACCGCGAAGTGGGCAGGCCAAAGCCCAGACGTGATGCACAGTCACTACAAGGGACTGGTCAGCAAGCCAGACTCCAAGATATTCTGGAGTTGGACCCCGCAAACCATCCACAACGACGAGCACGCCTGCCAGCAACCACAAAAGTTGGATGCGTGATGTCGCGGCGCGGGCAAACTACAGCTCTGTGTGCCGCCACGCAACCGGCCTTCGCTGTCAACAGCAATTCCTCATAAAACAGCTTAGCCTTCAGGTCGGAAAACAGCTCGCCGGGCAGTGACGTACAACCTGATGCGCTTGGTTCTTAATAGCATGTTCAGCGGACATCCAGAACCATGTGGAGCAACGGAAAAGCGTGTGAATGCGGGCGAGTTGCTGGCAACGTTGTACTCCGAGAAATCGCGGCCTTCCATTCGTTGGCTTCGCAGAATGACCGCCGACGGGATTATCCCGGTGGAGCGGCACGGCAGACTGGTCTTCTACGTACCGTCGAAAGTGCTAGAGGCATTGAACCGGTTCGGTCGATTTCAGCAACAGAGACGCCAACAGAGCAGGGCGGCGATTGGCACATCGCCCCGCGCATAGCCCGAACGCTTCCAATGGCCGGATTGTTGTCGCTGTTGGCCGTTCATTCCGATGACGGTCAACGTGCCATCGTTCGACCCGCTGGTGCCTACGGCGCGGTGGGCATGGATCGACGCAGCCGCGCTCAAGACCACGGGGGAAGCACGTCGCTGGCGCTGTGACAAAAATTCATGTTGACTAGCCCCCTAGCGTTCGCCTGCCAGCAGATCAGCCCTTCGTTCGACAGCCAATATAGAATTTACCGGCGACAGCTACTCCTGCGGTGATCGAGTGGTCATCCGTGGTTGCTCTTTCAAGCTCATGGCTGAGCCATCCGCCGACGCGGCAGGCTAAGCGCAGGCGCACAGGCGTCAATCAATCAAAGATTCGTGAGACAGCTTCTTGGTTGGTGTGTACATCCACGTGATCGTGCTCCACGCCGCCCAGTTCACATTTCCGTCCGCCTCTCGCCGATTCAGTGGTCACAATCGGGAGTGCAGGTTCACGGAACAGCATTGCCCCACCGCGTCTTTATCCAGTAAAGACGGGCCTTTGCTACTGTCTTCCGCCAATTAAGAATTCGCGATTATTAGAGCCTTGGAACCTTCACGTGGCTGTGAACAACTTTGTTCCGACTCTACCGGCACGCTCTCCAAAAAGTCCGTTCTTTTTATCTGTGACGCGCATCAATCCGCAGTGGCTTGGCCGTCGTCGTCGATGAAAACGATAACAACTGTAAACACTTTGACCGCGCCGGGCCGCGCCCTTCGGGGGTTGGCTGGAACATCAGCCATTTTCATCCGCTGGCTCGGCACGGTCGCTTCCATCAAACCACGGTTGCGCCAAGCTCGCACCGCGTCGTGTGGCCGATCAAGCGGGCATCTATAAAAGAACAAAATGAGAAACAAAAGAACTAGTACGACACTTCAGACAAATGAAGTGATAAAACTCTGGGCCGACCTCCAAGACCACGTCTACAGCGAAGCCCACGGGGAGGGTATAACCCAGCTTCTGCACGATGGATTTGGCAAACTGATGTCGCGCCGCGACATCAGCGACCGTGACCGGCTCTGGCTGCGCTGGCTGGCAGAGAGTGACCCATTCTGGCGGCCCATGAAGGCTGAGCCTCCTGCCATCGCCTAGCAACCTCCGCGCTGCGCACCACGCTCGGTGCGCAGCGTGGACTTCACGCCGCAGGCAGCCATCCATCGGTATCGGCGTAGGACGCCGCCGGGCCGATGTGCCGGTAATGGTGCTCACGGCTGATTGATGTGAACAACACAGGGATCAAATCGCCGCCTGTCCGGCAGGGCGCGGTCTGCCTTTTCCAGTTCTGTAGTTAAGTCAGCGAAACGAGTCGCGCTTTTTATCATGGTGCAAGTGAATACATTTTTGCGTCCGACCGGCCTTCCGATGGGGAGAGCGGCCTGCACCACCGCTGACTCGTTGCCGGTCGGACGCTTTTCTTCTGTTATATGGTGCAAGAACTTTTTCCCAACGCCGGGAACGGTCGAAATCGAGATCGCGGGCGTAGAGCCAGATCAGATTGGAAGAAAAAAGTAAAGCGGCTCCGATTCGACCCACGGCTGATTCAAGAAAAGCAGTAAGCCTTAATGCGGGTTGGAAGGAGCGTTAGAAAAAGCTGGACAACCTTTGCCCGCCATGCTGTTTTTGGAGCATGGCACAGCCGATTCGACTACCCAACGCC